>Ga0315338_1001018_pt1 | contig 42604 bp, 47 predicted proteins | sample ASW8metaG_FD_204518 | JGI IMG/M metagenome (GOLD analysis project Ga0315338, IMG submission 204518) | Ammonia-oxidizing marine archaeal communities from Monterey Bay, California, United States - ASW #8 | ecosystem: Environmental > Aquatic > Marine > Coastal | place: USA: California | collected... | reverse complement strand
GACCCATTATGCCTTCATCAAATCCAGGATAGTTTTCAACGTCAGTTGTATTCATTAGTTGCCCACCAGGTAATAGACCTGAAATAAGAACAGTGTCATGTCTTGCCCTCGAGCAATAAATCCCAGCTGTATATCCTGCAGGCCCAGCTCCAATGATGATAACATCATGTACCATGTTTCAATTCAATGGTTTTGACATTTAAATCATATCTGAGCATCTAAAATTTTTTGATGCTTATCGCAAAGTTTTCTGATCTCGATCTGTGAATATAGTAAATCTCTTTGCCAGTGAGCATTATTCAGTCTACAATCCATATAATCACAAAATGATTCTCCTGTAAGCAAGTAAAAGATCACTTGCAGTAAATAACCTTCAATGACTTTGGATAATCTCTCATCATGATATTCCAAAAATTCGCCTTCATGTTTTTCTTTAACTGGTTTTATGTCCTGTCCTTGTGCCCTATTTGCCATAGCCTCAATATAGAATTCACTTGATTTTGCTGGTGCCTCAATCATTCCAGTAGTTGAGATAATTGCAGGATTTGCACATATTACAACTCGACCATGATATCTGGCATCAGATTCATCATAAGTACATGTAAATCGATTTGTCAGAATCACATGCAGTGTTTGATTTTCAAAATCTTGTAAATTCTCTCTAATAATTTTTTGTATCTCGAATCCATCATACATTATAACTTCTGATATGCTATCTGCTTCTTCAGGTTTTTTTGTTTGTTCCATTATTTTTGAATTCTTACAAAATTGTTCCTCCAATTCTAAATCAGTTTGACTAGGATTATGACGTCGAAATGTATTTTGTATTTCAAAAATTCTAGTTTCTGAAACTTGCTGAATTTGTTGAGAAGTAAACCCTTTGAAGAAATTATCCTTAACAACCACTTCAACTGGAAGAATTTCTTTTAAAAATTTCACTAGGTTGGGTACATTAATTTCTGGAACAGAAGGCTCATCATAAAGAATTATTTTTTTGAGTTTCAATCGGATTTTTTAGGTATGGTGTTATCTAATTCTTTTATTTTTTGGTCTGTTATTTCGGCTGCTTTCTTGCCTGAGTATAACATTGAGCCAAATGTTGGACCCATTCTTGCCAATCCATGAGTTTCAGTTACTGACATACCTGCAGCAACCAATCCCGGATACACTTCACCAGTTTTTTCAACAACATGCTCTTCTCCACTCTCAACCCACATCGGGTTCATTCCTTTCCATTCAACTAAATTTCTATCTACAAGTCGTTTTACAGCAACTGAGTCATGACCAGATGCATCTATGATCATCTTTGCCTCTAATGCTACAGGATCAACACATGTAATATTACGTGGTAATGCTGAAACAGGCATCCAATTTACAACAATTCCTGCAATTCTTCCATGACGTAAAACTAAATCATCAAATTTTGTCAAGTTTAGAAATTTTACACCTGCATCACATGCAGCTGCAATAAGTTTTGAAACTGCATGTGGACCTGGAGTTAAGTATAATCCCTCACCAACTTTTTTGTAAGGTACACCAAGTTCATCCCAAATTTTTTGTGCTGGGGCTCTCACCGTTACTGGGTTCATCATGTAACCACCAAGCCAGTAACCACCACCAAGATAGTTATTTTGCTCAATAACTAGAACTTTGTAACCCATTAATGATAGTTCACGAGATGCAGTTAGTCCTGCTGGACCAGCACCGATTACTATAACATCACATTCTGCACGATCTTGTAAGACATCAAAGAATTCTTTCGAGATCGCTCTTGTAATCTCAACTTCTTTTGCATCAGCAAAAATTTTGTCTGGTCTTTGCTCGTTAACTGATTCTTGCACAAAAAAAAGTCAGTTTTAAGTCATTAATAGTTTTACTTAGAGTCATGTATGAGTGCAATCCAAATGTTCGACAAGACTTAGAATCTATACAAAATCAGATACTTGAAAGGATACAGTATCTTAGAGAAAAAGGCATTCCGTTATCTGAAGATTGGGCATTAGATGATTATTATCAACTTAATTCTGAAATTCAAAGATGTATTCTAAATGATCATACATTTAGCCCAATTACTATCGGAATAATTGCAGGAATTGGTATTGCAGTATGCCTTACATATTATTTCCGTATTCGAAAAGTCAGAAAAAAAAATAGGCGTGACCATAACAAAAAAAATTAGGACAAACTAATGGCAAATTTATCCAAATTGTCTATTAATCTAGTCGAAACTTCCTTTTTCTAATAATTTATATCCCAAGATCAGGAGAAAGTATCAAGATGGCACAACAGTTAAGACCATCAAAACGAGGTTCTAAAAAACCAAAGATTGATTGGTCAAGAAGAGAGGAAGCGGATAATTTTGCAAATACTGTAAAATTGTTTAGGCAAGGTAAAATTGATCAGGACACATTTCGTAGATTCAGATTACAACATGGTGCATATGGAACCAGAATGACTGATGATTATGCAATGGTTAGAATCAAAATACCAGCTGGCGAGATATATCCTCATCAATTAGAAAAGATTGCCCAGTTAAGTGAGATGTATTCAATTGGCAGTGCACATTTTTCTACACGTGAGAATATTCAGCTTCATTGGGTTATACTGGAAGATGTATCCGAGATAATGCATGCACTTACAGACGTTGGGTTAACATCACGTGAGGCATGTGGTAATACAGTTAGGAATGTAATGTGTAGTCCACTCTCTGGAGTTTGTGATAAAGAAGAATTTGATGCAACTCCATATGCATTAGCTGTAGCAAAATTTCTGTTACGTAATCCATTAAATCAAGCACTTCCAAGGAAATTCAAGTTCAATTTCACATGTTGTGAAAAACATGGAATGATTAGAATAGTTGATGTTGGATTACTACCACAAATACGTGATGTTGACGGCCAAAAACAAAGAGGCTTCAAAATATTTCTAGGAGGTGGATTAGGGAATAGATCATTTATTGGTCATCAGTTAGAGGAATTCACTCCAGTAGAGGATCTTTTGTATACCTCAATTGCAGTTTTACGAATATTTGATAGAATGGGTGATAGAAAAAATATGGCAAGAAATAGGATGAGGTACTTAGTAAATGATATGGGATGGGAAAAATTTCAGAATTTAGTATTAAAAGAAAGAGCATTGGTTAAGGCTACACAATCGGTGATTGTTAAGCTAAGGATCGATGACACTGGATCAGAGATTAAGCGTTCAATTTCTGTCAATAACGAGTCAATATCTATTCCAGATGGATTTGCAAGATGGAAACAGACTAACGTAATACAGCAAAAACAAATGGGCTATAATTCAGTCTTTATTGGATTAGAATCAGGTGACATCACTGCAAATCAATTACGTGTAATTGCAGATCTAATTCGGGAATTCTCAGGCGAAGGTATAGCACGCAATGGCTTTACACAAAATACTGTCCTACGTTACATCCATGATGATGATCTGGTTAATTTGCATTCTAAACTAATAGAATCAGGATTAGCAAAGAGTGGATCATTAACAATGGCATCAGCAGTTGGATGTTCAGGAACAACATCATGTAATCTTGCATTAACTAATTCACATAGACTTGCAAAAGAGGTTCAGAGAAAATTCTTAGAACTTAATCTGGATGAGGATGACGACTTGCGTAATTCTTCAATTAAGATTAGTGGCTGTCCAAATTCTTGTGGCCAACATCAAATCGCAACAATAGGATTCTATGGAGGTGGAAGTAGGTTAGGCAAGGATATGTATCCAAACTATACAATGTCACTTGGTGGAAGATTTGATACAGATGCAATGCTAGGGCATCACACAGCACGCGTTCCTGTAAAAAGAGTCATTCCTGTGATTCTAAAAATTATAGAATTATTTAAGAAGTATAAACAACCTGATGATACACTAGATAAATGGATACAGCGTATAGTATATGGTAACGAATCATCTGATGTTAAATCTGTTGAGGATATTAAGAAAATAATTAGTCCATTATTAACTCCACCAACAAAACAAGACGATAATGACTTCTACATGGATTATGGTAGCGACACTAGTTATCATACAATAACCGGTAAGGGTGAATGTGCAGCATGACGGACACGACAATAATCGATTATGATTCGTTAAGAGAAAAAATCAAAAAAAATAATGTTAGAATAATCGACGTTCGACGAGAGGAAGATTATCAACATGGCCACATCATAAATTCTGTTAACCTACCACTAGCAAAACTTCTCAATGATGACAGTCCAGAAAACATAGCAAAAATTGCAGGTGATCTTGGAATTAGTGATGATACTTCTGTAGTTGTTTATGATGACACATTTGGTGCATTATCGTCTAGAATAGTATGGGCCTTACAATACATAGGCCACAACGACGTGAAATTACTCGCTGTAACATTTTCGCAGTGGAAAGATCTTGGTTTAGAGATTACTACTGAGGTTCCAGAAATTGAACAGTCCACACATTCTATAAATCTGCATCCAGAGATAATGGCAACTGCTGATTATCTTGAAAAAGTGAAGGACAGAGAAAATGTTGTAATAATTGATAATAGAGAAAGGCTCAACTTTTTAGAACAGCATATTCCAGGTGCCATAAACATTCCATATAGAACATTAGCAACTGATGGAAAGATTATCAGAACAAAAGAAAGTATGCGTAATCTACTAAAAAATAGGGGAATACCTGAAGATTCAGAAATAATTACATATTGTGGAAGTGTTGGAACTCTTTCTGGCCTTGCTTATTATGCTTTAAAATCAGTTGGAGTTCCAAATGTCAAATTATATGTTCATTCATTCAAAGAATGGAAAAGCCTTGAAAAACCAATTGACAAACAAGAGAATGCTAGCTATTGGGATCTTTCAGGCGAATAAGTAATTTATATACAATTTTTTTGATTATAAATTATTAAAAAAATGAAAGATATCAACGAGATAATGCCAAAGATTCCTAATATGAAGTGGGGCGCACTTTTGAACACGAAACCATCAAGTAAAAAAATTGATGATCTAAATAACCTCTTCCCACATAACGGAAAATGGCATACTGTATTTGAAGAAAAGGACGTTGCATATATTGATGGAGTTCGTGTTTTTAAGAAGGACAAGGAGTCCTGGACTTAGATTAATTTTGTGGAATACTTGTACGTAGTTTTTTTGTAACTTTTATTTCTAAATTTTCAAAAAATTCAAGCATTTTTTTCTTATTATCTATAATAAAGTCTAATCCTTTATCATTTACACGAACCTTGTAAAGTCTTATTTCTCTATGCTCTTCTAAAAACTCTTCAATCATTTGCTCCCCACATTTTGCTGGGTCAATGAACGTATCAAAACTATCAATTGATTTACTAATGTCTTCTTGCTCAATTGATGATTTTGCAATTTGTATTGCCATGCCAATTTCTTTTAAATTTTTTATTGGTGCAGTAAGTTTTTTTGATGATTTTGTTCCTAGCAAACCACGTCTCTTTTGACCAAGTTTTTTTGCCATTTCCGGTATAAGATCATACACATCAATCATTGATCTTAAGTCCTGTCTTTTTTGATTCTTTACAACTAATCCTTTTACTATTAATTCATTTAATGATTTTAAAGCATCTTCTTTACTCAAAAATGTAGTCCAAACAATTGCACCAATTGTATGATAGCCTTGTCTAAGTGATTCTATAACAACAACTTCAATAATATTTTTGAATCCTTCTTCTGCTCTTACATTAACAAAGTCTTTATCTTTTACAGCTTTTCTTGCATTTTTCACATCAATCTCAATGGAACGTTTTAGTGAATCAATTGATTCTGAGACTTGATTTAGCATTGAAAGATAACATGCTTTGTTATACCATGCCATTGCATATGTTGGATCAGAATCAAGTGCTTTTTCTGTACAATCTAACGCTTTAGCATAATTTTTCTTTTCATAATTAACAAGTGATTTCAAATTCCATGCTTCGGAATTTGTTATATCAATATCTAACACCTTATCATAAACTTTCATTGATTCAACATAATCGTCTAAATGAAATCTTGAATATCCTAATTTTAATAGGGCATCAACATCATTTGGGTCAATCCTTAGAATCATCTCAAAATTTTCACATGCTTCTTCTAACTTCTCATCAGCCATGTGATGAATGCCTTTCTTGAAAAGTCGATTACGTTGATAATCAGCATTTGTTAGTGATGTATCTTCTGTGTTTTTTACTGACGTTTCTTCTTTTTTGCTGTAATCTTCGCCCATCTTGACTATTTTGGTATTTTTCTAGATAAATAGTATTCCCAAATTTTACGCCTGAATCTATTGCTCAGTCGGAAATCTAAATAAATAGAAGATTATAACAAATTCGACTATGAGTTCTTTTTTACATTTTACAGTGACAGGAGAGTCACCTTACCCACAAAAGAGTGGCATATTTGAAGTAGACATATCGATCACTGATGCAAAACCATCATCGTCTGATATAGAACAAAAAACATTTTCATCTATTTGGAAGGATACTTTTCATCTTAATGTAAAAAATGGTCAGTTTGAAGAAAGTTTGGGTTCTGAACTAAATCCACTTCCAGAGTCAATAAGATCTTTCAGTAAATTATGGATTGTTGTAACAGATCAATTTGCTCCAATAGGCTCACTATTTGAATTTGAAGTACCAGAATCAATGAAAACACAGACAAGCTCTATCAAAAAAACAAGTTCAACTAAAGAACAAACTAAAACCAAGACTGCTAGAGGGATTGGTCAGATAGGTGATAAGGGTCCTTCAGGTCCACAAGGTCCACCAGGTGACAAAGGCTCCGAGGGTGATAAAGGTGACAAAGGTCCATCTGGTGATAAAGGTTCAGCAGGAGAGAAAGGAGTTACTGGTGATAAAGGTGACAAAGGTGACAAAGGAGTTCCAGGTCCAGCTGGTGTAAAAGGTGACAAAGGTGACAAAGGATTAACTGGTGATAAAGGTGACAAAGGAGAACAAGGGGAACGTGGTACTAAAGGTGGAAAGGGTGAAACTGGTCCACAGGGTCCACCAGGTGATAAAGGATTAACAGGTTTACGTGGTGATAAAGGTGATAAAGGTACAACTGGTCCATCAGGAATTCAAGGCGATAAAGGAGTTCCAGGTGCACAAGGTGAAAAGGGCGACAAAGGAATAACAGGTCCACCAGGTGATAAAGGAGCACCAGGTCCACAAGGACCACAAGGTGAGAAAGGAAAATTTGGAATTACTGGACCAGGAGGCGATAAAGGTCCACGAGGTCCACAAGGTCCACCAGGCGATAAAGGAATAACCGGTCCTCCAGGTCCAGCTGGTGATAGGGGTCCACAAGGTCCACAAGGTGATCAGGGTTCACAAGGATTGACTGGCGACAAAGGTCCACGAGGACCACAGGGCATTCAAGGTCCACAAGGTGAACAGGGTCCACAAGGTTCTCCAGGTCCAGCTGGTGAAGCAGGTCCACGAGGATCACAGGGTCCAGTTGGTTCTCCAGGTCCACGAGGTCCTCCAGGTCCACCAGGTGAAAAGGGACCAACAGGTGGAATGTCAGATGAACAAAAACAGTTGTTCAAAGATATGTTAGAAATTCTTGTAAAAAAGGGAATAATTTCATCTGATGAACAGATAGAATTACAGAGTCACTTATACTAATAGAGACTTTCTGCAACAGTTCTGTATGGTTGTAACCATCTTTCATGATTACATTCTGTGCACTTGAATAGCCATTTTCGTTTCCGTGTTACTACTTTTGGTATTATTATAACTTCATGTTTTGTTTTTGCCATACAAAAATCACATCGCCTGTCTTCAAATTGTTTTGTCTGACTTCCATCTTCTAGAAATCCAGCCAATTTCTTGAAATCTTTTTTTAATTCATCAATTAGTTTTTGATTGTAAATTGTTGCTGCAGGATGAAATGTGACAAAAAACTTCTTTCCGTCTTTTTCAATAATTTTACCGTGGTTTTTTGTGATTTCTTTTCCCCCAAGGAGCGTACCATATGCAGTATTTCCCATAACACAGATGATCTTAGGATTAATTATCTCAATTTCCTGGTTGATAAAATCATTACAGGCCATTTCTTCTTCTTTTGATGGAACTCTGTTGTTAGGCGGTCTACATTTTACAATATTTGTAATGTAGACATCGTCTCTGTTGATACCAGCATCTTCTAAAATCACATCAAGTTTTTTTCCAGCCGCACCTACAAATGGCTCCCCATTGATATCTTCACTTCTACCTGGAGCCTCTCCTACAAAAACCACATCTGCATCAAAACTACCTTTTCCTGGAACTGCTTTAGTTCTAGTTTTACATAATTCGCAATTCGTACAACTCTTCACTTTTTCTGCAATTTTTTCTAATTTGTGCAATCTAACACAAAACCATCTTATTCCTTGATTAAAAATCTTAGACGTCTCAGATGTGAGTTAGCATCAAAAGAATCACATAATAGAACCTGTGACTAAATTTTCACATGGTTGATGAACAAAATTTAGAATTTCTAAAGTTTTTTGATCCTACAACAATGAGCATCCATCTAAAAGAAAATCAGAAACCTCTTGGAAAGAAAGGAATGCCTGGAAATTTTGAACTAGTTGAGGTTGGGGAAAAAACACTTGATAGAGATTATCTTGAAATAATTGTATCTCAAATTCTTAATTCAATAGATGACGAAACACTTGGAAATACAGAAATATCAAAACCCGGCGCACTAGTAATACAATACAGAGATTACCGTATTGCAATTACAAGACCCCCATTCTCTGAACTTCTAGAGATTACAATCGTTCATCCTATCAAACAGATGGCATTGGAAGAGTATAATATATCTGAAAAATTAATGTCTCGTTTAGCAAAACAGGCTGAGGGAATTTTGATATCAGGTGCACCAGGATCTGGAAAAAGTACATTGGCATCAGGAATTGCAAATTTTTATAATAAAACTGGAAAGATTGTTAAGACATTCGAGTCTCCTCGTGATCTACAAGTTGATCCCGGAGTAACTCAGTATACTAAACTAGATGGAAGCTTTGAAAATTCTGCAGATGTGTTACTATTGGTTAGACCAGATTATACAATATTTGATGAAGTACGAAGGAGAGAAGACTTTAGAATTTTCAGTGATCTTAGATTAACTGGTGTTGGTATGGTTGGTGTGGTTCATGCTAACACACCGTTAGATGCTATTCAAAGATTTATTGGAAAAATCGAACTTGGAATAATTCCAAGTATATTGGATACTGTTGTATTTGTAAAAGATGGTGAGATTACCAAAGTTTATGAGTTAGAATTCAAGGTAAAAGTTCCATCAGGTATGGTGGAACAAGACTTGGCAAGACCGGTAATTGACATTTGTGATTTTGAGAGTGGCGAATTAGAATATGAAATTTACACATTTGGCGAAGAAAATGTAATAATGCCAGTATCTAAAAAAACTCAAAAAAACGGTGTAGAATTACTAGCAGAAAAAAAAATCATTGATATGATGCGTAGATTTGATTCAAGTCCAAAAGTAGAATTTCTAAGCAAGTCTAGAATCAGGGTGTTTGTCTCAAAAGAATCAATACCATCAATAATAGGAAGAAATGGAACCACAATTAAGGAACTTGAAAGTGTACTTAACTTACACATTGATGTAGAAGAAAAAGAAACTGATCCGGAAACTTCTAGCTATGATATGACATTTAATTTTTCAGAATCTAGAACTGCATTTCTGCTAGATACTGGAAAAGAATATTCTGGAAACATAGTAGAGGTTTTCGCTAATACTGAATTCTTATTTTCATCCAAGATTAGTCGGAAGGGACATGTAAAGATACTAAAGCGATCATCAGATGGAAAGATTTTCTCAAGGGCTATAAATTCAAAAAACGATATCAAAGTTTTTCTTAAAAAGAGTTAAAATCATTTCTAAATTTTGGATTTGATTTTAGAAATGTTACAAATTTTCTTAACTGCTTAATTGTTTTTGGATTTAGATGATGTTCAATCCCCTCAGCATCTTGATTTGCAACATCTTTTCCAATTCCTAAAATTTCAAAAAACTCCAGTAGTATACTATGTTTCTGACGTATTGTTTGTGCTAACTGTGTCCCCTTTTTTGTTAAATTGATACCATGATACTTTTCATATTCCAAGTATTCATTTTCATCCAAGCGTTTTAACATCTTTGTAACGCTTGGTGCACTTACATTCATGTATCTAGATATATCCAATGTTGTAGCATAGCCTTTCATATCAACCAATTCAGATATTACTTCAAGATAGTCTTCCATTCTAGTAAAGTCTGGTTTTTCGGATTGATGTGCCGCTTTTATTGATTCCAGTCTCTTTGACGATTTTTTTACCAATTTATTACATAAAGCATTCTTTGATATAAATTACAAATTCTTGTTATCAAATCTTGACTTGTATGTAATCCATTTTGATCACTGAATTTTAATTATTTTTTTCAGGAGTACTCTAAAATGACTAAGATAATGGAGCAAAGAATAAGGCATCTTAGATTAATGGCTGAATCAGCAAAACGCCGCTCAAAACTTTATTCTGGAATATCAGATTTGAATGACAAAAAAACTGCAGAATCACTTGGTGCACTAAATCGAGCATCTGCTCCTGGAAAAAAGATACAGAAACTTGGATTTATCATGTTATGGATTCCTGAACCAACTGGAGTTACATGTGCAGTCGGCGCACCAATGATATTAGCTGGACGTTATCTAGATAAAATGTATAATGGTTCTACACTAAAGGACATAGGCAAACACACGAAAGAAACCATTACATCAATTAATAACTTCAAAACTACATAACTATCTTAGTTTTTATCATGTTTAAATTATAAAAAATTCATGCCAACAAGATTTCAAGTTTTAATTCCAATTGGTATTGCAGCAGCAATTGTTGGTGTTGCAGGAATTATTTCAATGCCATCTGAAATAAAAATTGATGCAAATTCAAATTTTCTAATGGGCATCATAAAATTAGATGATAAAACTCTTGAAGTATACATTGCAGACACTGAACCACGTCAAATGCGTGGTTTGATGTGGGAGACTCGGGATTTTCTTGCTGATGATAAAGGCATGTTGTTTGTTTTTGACGAGCCAGGGTATAGATCTATGTGGATGAAGAACATGCAGTTTCATCTTGACATTATATGGTTTAATGAAAATGGGCATATTATTTTAATTGAAAGGAATGTTCCGCCATGTATAACTCCTCTAGAGGTAATGAGTTGTAAATCTGAAGGCGTCTCTGCAGATAATGCAAAATATGTACTTGAAGTTACATCTGGATTTGTTGATAAATACAATATTGACAGTAACTCAAAACTCGAAATAATCTCAATATAGTTTTAGGGTTTTAATCTATCAGGATCTCTTGGATATAACACAACTTCTCGCACATTATCAATTCCTATCAAGACTGTCATCAGTCTATCTAATCCCATTCCCCAACCAGAGTGTGGCGGCATTCCCCATCCAAATGTTTTAAGATGGTCCTCAAAGTTTGTAGGATCTAGATTTTGTTCTTTAAGTCTAGATTTTAGTTGATCAGGATCATGGAGACGTCTTCCACCAGAAGATAATTCGAGATATCCATATTGCAAGTCAAAGGAACGTGAAATAGTATTATCATCATCTTTTTCGTGAATGTAAAATGGCTTTAATTTCATAGGCCAGTCAGTTAAAAAGAAAAACCCAGGATGTTTCTCCCCTATTGTCCTTAGATGCGAATCGAGTAAATCATCTCCAAATTCTAGTTTGATATCCGCTGAGTTTAGCTCATCCAGAGCCTGATTATATGTAATCCTTTCAAATGGTGACTTTGGCACTTGAATTTCAGTTCCAATCTCTTGTTGTTCTATCTTACACTTTTCTAATGTATTTTTGAATACATCAACTATGATTGATTCTAAAACATTCATAACATCTGTGTAATCCATCATTGCCGCTTCAATATCCACACTTGTGAATTCACTTAGATGTCTCCCAGTATGTGATTTCTCTGCTCTATAAAATGACGAAATCTCAAACACTCTTTCTAGCCCTATTGTCATCTGTTCTTTGTATAATTGTGGACTTTGTGCAAGATATGCCTGTTTTCCAAAATATTCTAATCCAAATAGATTAGCACCTCCCTCACTTGCACTACCGATGATTTTTGGTGTTGTAATCTCTATGAATTTTTTTGTCGTTAGTGTCTCTCTTATTGATTCCAATACATAATGTCTTAATTTGAAAATTGATGCCGTTTTCTGATTTCTCATATCAAGTGCTCTAGAATTTAGTCTATTGTCAATATCACTTTCAAGTCTTCCAATTGGGTCTATAGGAAGTGGATATTCTGCCTTTGCAAGTATATCTATTGTAGTAGCTGCAATTTCAAAATCAAAATCCTTTGCCTTACTTGATTGAACTTTACCAGAGATTCTTACTACACTTTGTCTATTTAATCCCTCAAGCAAGTCCATAGATTCACCCTTTACTATCACTTGGCACATTCCTGTGACATCACGTACTGTCAGAAATGCCATTTTTCCTAGCTTACGTAAATCAACTACCCATCCACCAAATAGTACATCTTGTCCTTCCATCGAAGTGTTAAGATCTTCTATCAGATGTGTTCTTGTAATATCCATAATATTGTTGAATATTGTTTCACGTAAAAACTTAGCACCAAAGATGATATAACATGCTATTTTTCTTAGGTATGATATGGATAATAGAGTTAATCTTACAGTAATTATTGGGGCAATACTAGTTCTGGCGTTCGCAGTGACATTAACACAGATTGAAAATCAAGGCATATCTCAAAACACTGATTATGAAATATCTGACGAATTAATCACGCATTGGTTGGAAAAATATGATCCTTCGGAGCAAACAATTTCTGTTACTGGTAGCGCATCTGTTTTTTCAAACCATGACACGTTAATCGTGGTTCTTGGAGTAGAGTCTGAAGCGCAAACCGCAAATGAATCATTATTGAATAATTCAAACTTACTGAATTCTGTTATTTCATCATTAACAAATTCTGGAATTTCTGAAGATAATATACAAACATCAAATTTTAGAATTTATCCATTATATGATAGCATAAAAGACTCTAACGATAATTATAAGCAAATTCTGATTGGATATCACACATCTAACATTTTATCTATACAAACTGACAAAATTGATTCTGCTGGAAACATAATTGACAATGCAGTTTCTTCTGGAGCAAATCGTGTTGATAATGTCTCCTTTCAGTTGTCAGAAGATAAGTTGCAAAAAATCTCTGATGATTTAATTGCTGATGCTATTAATGATGCAACACAAAAGGCAGAAAAAGCACTTGTCCCATTGAAACAAAAAATTGTTGGAGTAAAATCTGTAATCATACACGATGACATAATACCATATTATGACAGTCCAATGCGTACGTCATTTGACGGATTTGCTGAATCGCTGAAATCTGCACCGATAATGTCAGGTGATGAAGAGATTAGAACTGACGTTAGTGTTGTTTTCTACATATCACAAGAGTAAGACAATCATGACATTCATCTCTATTGAGAATCTAACCACTCATTACGATACATCAAAGGGAAAAATCCATGCATTAGACGATGTTAATTTTTCATTAGAAAAAGGTGAATCGGTAGGAATTGCAGGAGAAAGTGCATGTGGAAAGAGTACACTAGGATTGTCACTGATTAGGATGATTCCTAACGGAAAGATTGTTTCTGGTAAGATAATTTTTGATGGGAAATCATTTTTAGATATTCCAAATTCAGAGTTTGACAAAAAACATAGGTGGAAGGATATATCTATGATCTTTCAAGGGGCTATGAATTCATTGGACCCTGTTTTCACAATCAAGGAACAATTTATTGAAATTCTTAAAGAGCATGATTTCAAAGGTGATTTGGAAAAGATAATTATTGATTCTTTATCGTCTATAAATCTTCAAGAAAACATTCTACAAAAATATCCACATGAGTTAAGCGGTGGAATGAAACAACGTGTAATTATAGCGATGGCATTATTACTAAAGCCAAAATTTGTAATAGCTGATGAACCTACAACTGCATTAGACGTCTTAACACAAGCACAGATTATCAATTTATTTAAGAAATTAAAAAGAGATGGTATGACACTGATGTTTATCTCACATGATTTAGCTGTCTTATCTGAGGTTGCTGAAAAGATTGGAGTAATGTATGGCGGAAAAATGATTGAGTTTGGAAATTCTTCGGAGATTTTTAAAAATCCAAAACATCCTTACACAATTGGCTTGCTTGAGTCAATACCTAGATTACACGGTAATAAAAAACCAAAATTCATCAAAGGCACACCACCTGATCTCATAAATGTAGGGCAAGGATGTCGATTCATAGATAGATGTCCAGAAGCAATGGAGAAATGTAAAGAAACTCCTCCAAAAATTAATACAGAGTCTGGATATGTTTTGTGTTGGCTTTACGAATAACGTTTTACAATAGGCAAACAAGCGTCAATTATACGCAAAACTTCAGTCCGAATTACATTTTTATCAATTGTAATCCATATCCTATTTTCTAATACAGAAAATGCAAGAGTCTGGACTTTGGATCTTTCTTCCCAGACAAATTCAGTCTCACCTAATTGTGCATCAAACTGTTCTTCCAATTCTGTTTTGATAGCAATTTGTGCAAATTGATACAGGGTTCCTTTCTGATCAAGTAATGGTTCCAAATCCTCCCGCCTGCGATGTGCTAAGAGTTGACCAGACTTACTAATCACACCTGTAAATCTTATGTATGGACTAATTTTAGAAATTAAATCAACAATTTCATAGTTTAGATTTTCCGCCATTTGTTAGTAATCTAATTTTGTAATATTTTAGTGATTATTAGATATCTTTTCATACTGATGATGAAATATTATTCTATTGGATATCTGGGATTTTTTTCCGTTTTTTTCTTCTGAAGTTGGATATATTGGACTTGCATTGGTAAGTTTTTTTGGTTCATTAATTCCATTCGTTCCAATCCCATCTTTCATCTTATTGATAACAATGTCAGTAGGTGATCAGTTTAATATTCATATTTTAGCAATTTTGTCAGCAGTTACGTCTACACTTGCTAAACAAATAATTTTTTATGCAAGTTATGGAGGCAGAAAAATTATTTCAGAGAAGACAAAACAAAGAATGCTTCCTTTTCAAAAATTAGTAAAACGATATGGTGCCGGAGCCGCATTTTTTGCAGCTGCTACACCGATCCCTGATGATTTAGTCTATGTACCACTTGGTTTGGCAAAATACAACCCTAGAAAATTTTTTGTTGCCACCTTAACTGGGAAGTTAGTTTTATGTTATGTAATTGTAATTTTATCACATTATATGAGTGGTCCAATGATCGATCCAATATTTGATATGTTTGGAATAACATCAACTGATGACCTTGATGATCCAACTCCTATCTTGATTGGTATTATTGGATTTGGTGTTGCAATGACTGCTATAGTTTTGATTATGCTTCGTTTGGATTGGAGTCGTGTGTTGGGACGATTTGTTCCATGGACATTAGAAGATGATGAAGATGATCAGAAATAATCATCTGTATTAAAACTAAAATTCCACTGTCTATCTAAACCACTTGAAATTCCAATCCTAGATTTTTTAACAATATTTTTTATTTTTATTCCATCACTGATATACAAACCTGGCTTTTTTGTAAGATCCTCACCATACTGTTTCATGGTGATATCCATGGCTTGTGTCAGTTTGCCAGGCCCATCTGTCAGTTTTTTGACATCTTCAACATTTCTGTTTTTTTTCATATTATTGATACCAATTTGTGGGTAAATTCCACGTATAAGCACCGCACCAGCATTTTGTTTTTTACTTTTAGCTACAACATTAAACATGAAATACATCCCATACGTAAAATAAACATATGATATACCAACTTGCCCAAACATCAGTTTGTTTCTATTAGTCATTTTAACTACTGCATGGCTAGCAGGATCATCATTTCCTCTATATGCTTCTGTCTCAATTATGATTCCAGAAAGTTCAACAATTCCATTTTTTTTTGTTAGTCGTTTACCAAGTAATTGTTTTGCAACAGTTACCGTTTCTCTTTCATAAAATTTTTTTTTTAGTATCATTATTCCTGACAATTACTTCTTTTTGATAATTGTTAATACATCTTCATCTTGTAATATGTGATGTAACCCTACACGCTGCCCACCAAACTTTACACTTTTACCCCAAACATGTCCAAATCTAAAATCTTTTTTCATTTTTCTATGTAATTTATTACAAACATCTAGTACAGAGTTATCCTTTCTAATTATTAATGGCTCCTTGAAATCTGTTTCACCACCTTTTGGCCGTAGATATATTCTAATGAATTTCAATTCATCATAAATTTGATCTCTTAGTTTTGAAACATTAATGTTGGCATCTGCAGAGACTGGAATGAATTTAGTTTTAATTTTCTTTGAAACACTTTTGAGAAATTTCTCATCAACTAAATCAATTTTGTTTAATAATGTTATTGCCTTAGCATACGTTTTGTTTCCTGTGATAAAATCTACAAGTTGGTCAGAATCTATATCCTCACGAATAACAACTCGTGCACTTGTATAACCATAAACATTAAGAATATCTTTGAGAAGTTTTTCTGACATTTTTTTTAGTTTTACTTGTTGTGCAACTGCAATACCACCAGTTGTTGATTTTTCAATCACTATATTCGGTGGTTTCTGATTAAGTCTAATTCCTATATTGTTTAATTCTTTAATCAGTACATCCTCATGATATGGCTGAAATACATCAAGGACGAGTAATACAATATCAGCACTTCTTGCAACTGAAAGAATTCTTCTTCCTAAACCCTTACCACTTGAGGCACCCTGAATAATTCCAGGCAGATCTAACATCTGAATTTTTGCACCTCTATGTTCTAGCACTCCAGGTACAACAGTTAATGTCGTGAACTGGAACGCACCGATAGCTGATTTTGAACCGGTTAATTTATTGAGTAAAGTAGATTTTCCAACACTCGGTAAACCAATGAATACAACAGTTGCGTCACCTGTACGTTTTACATCAAACCCATCTGATTTTTTTGAACTTTTTTTTATAGCATCTGCTTCCTGCTCTCGTTTTAATTTGGCAATTTTTGCCTTAAGCAGTCCTATGTGATGTTCTGTAGCTTTGTTTAACTGTGTTCGATGAATTTCATCTTGAATTGCTTTGATCTTTTCTGGAACTCCCATTACTGCACCTTAACTTCTCTCATTTAATACACTTCATATATTATTGTCAATATTTCTAATTATAACATTGAGCCAAAAAGTCTTAGCCGTTGATATTGACGGTACTATAACATTGAATGGTTGGGGCGCCATACATTTAGAGGCATTAAAAAAACTACGTCAGTTAAAAGATGATGGTCATAAAATAATATTGGTAACAGGCCGTTCATCGATTGAAGGGTATTTGCTGTCAATTTTTGGAGGCCTAACACATTTGGCTGTAGGTGAGAATGGTGGTTGTATAACCTATGGGGATATAATGCAGCATAAAATTATTGGAAATAAGGCTGAATGTGTTCAAGCATTAGCATTTTTACAGAATCGTGTTAATGCAGATATAAAAGAAAAGCCAGTCTTTCCACGAATGACAGAAGTCGTATTAGAAAGAACATTTGACATCATCAAAGCCCAAAAAATATTAGATGATGAAGGACTTAACATTGGTTTGTTTGATAGTGGCTATGCATTTCATATTAATTCAAAAGGCATTGACAAGGGATCTGGTTTTCTTGAGGCATTAAAAATGTTAGAGTGTGATGTAAGTAATGCTATCGCAATTGGGGATAGCGAGACTGACATTTCGCTATTTAATACAGTTCCAAATAACATAGCAGTCAACAATTCAATTGGGGATTTAAAAAAAATCGCTAGAATTGTTACAACCAAAGAGTCAGGAGAAGGTGTGTTAGAAGGCTTAGATATGATTTCATCTGAGCTATAGATATGACATTTCTGGAACTAATAGCCAAAATCAGGCATGATATTGATCAGATTATTAAAGATCAAGGATATCAAAATGTCAGTTTTACAGTAGAGCCTTCAAAACCAGGATTTGGAGATATTACATGTAATGTGGGATTTTTGTTAGCAAAGCAGTTAAAGCAAAGCCCATATGAAATTTCAAAAATATTTGTCTCATTGTTTCATGTTAAACCAAAATCTGAAATAAAAAATATCGTAGCACATACAACAGGTAATCTAAATTTTGAAATAAATTACGAGTTTTTCAATAATCAAGTAATCTCTGCATCACTAGAAGATGATTATGGGGAGTTAGACATTGGAAAGAATAGAAAAATTGTTGTAGAACATACATCCGTTAACCCAAATAAGGCATTACACATAGGTCATATCCGAAATGTAGTATTAGGAGATATAATTGCTAGAATTTTAAAGAAAGTCAATTATGATGTTAATGTACTAAACTATATTGATGATTCAGGGTTACAAGTAGCTGACATCATTGTAGGATTTAGGTTTGGTGGGCTTTCAGATATTTCACCAGAGGGCAAAAAATTTGATCATTATTGTGGTGACGATGTTTATGTAAAGATTACTGAATCATATGAATTAGATAAATCTTTAGAAGAAAAACGTCATAAGGTTTTACAAGAAATTGAGGATGAGAATAGTGAGATTTCAAAATATGCAAAGAAAATAACTAGAAAGGTTTTAGATGAACAATTAAAAACAGTTTGGGGATTGGGAGTGTATTATGACTGTCTTAATTTTGAATCACAAATCATTCATTCAAAACTTTGGGATATAATATTTGAAAGACTCAAATCTGATAATCTAATAAGATTAGAATCATCTGGTGAAAATGCAGGCTGTTGGGTAATTCCAGCAGACGGTGAGGATGACAAAATTCTAGTTCGTAGTAATGGTGTTGCAACATACATCGCAAAAGATATTCCGTATGCATCTTGGAAGCTTGGTCTTATTGATGATCCATTCAAGTACAAGATTCATTCCACGCAAAATAATAATCAAACACTATACGAAACAACCTTGGATGATCTTGATCAGAATGTGGATGACAAGACTGATTTTTTTGGTGATAAGGTAATTACCGTTATTGATAACAGGCAAAAACGCCTCCAAAACATCGTGACCGATTTAATGTCAAAATTCAAGAATGAGGGGGCGTATATCCATCTTGGGTATGAATCTGTGACACTTAGTTATGACACTGTAAAGGTACTTGGTTTATCTGCTGACGGAAAATCCGCTCAAATGTCAGGTCGTAAAGGTCTCTACATAAATGCCGATTTAGTAATCAAAAACTTGAAGAAGAAAATCTTTCAAGAATCAAAAAAACGGAATAGTGATCTAAGTAAAGAGACTTTAGAACAAATTGCAGAAGATGTTGCAATTGGAACCATTCGATACGAAATGATAAAACCTGATCTTGATAAAATCATAACTTTTGATATTAATAATTCATTGAAATTAGAAGGTGATACTTGCAGTTACATACAATATTCTTATGCAAGGGCAACAAGAATTTTAGAAAAATCTGGAGCAGACCCAAATTTTGATGCGGATTTTGCAAACTTGGAAAGTCCTTATGAGACTGAGTTACTAAAGCGCATTGCAATGTTTGGCATTCATGTTAATGATGCCGCAAATAATCTATCACCAAAAATTATTGCAAAATATTGTTACGCACTTTCAACCACATTTTCATCGTTTTATGAGAATGTTCAAGTAAACTCAGCTGAAACTCCAGAGTTAAAAAACTCTAGAATATGTCTTATTCATACGTATAGAAGAACACTCAGCAACGCATTATCATTGCTGGGAATATCTACACCCGAACGAATGTAATGCTATTTCCTATTCGTTAGAAATTCTTTGCATGTGCAATAGGAAACCAGACAATGTTCTTTTTTATCAATATGTTGATCCACCAAGTGATTACATGACGCATTTTGACAAATTTTTCTGTTTACCTCTCTAGTGATAATTCTTTGAGCAATACTGTTTGCATCTTCTTTACTATATCCTTTTTTGTCAATATAATAGTGAACTATTTCATTCCAAAGTTTATCAGTTTGTATCATTATCTTTCACTCTTGATGACATATGAAATCTTTTTAGCTCGAATGCATGTTGAACTGAATAGTTTTTTATTTTTGCCTCGTTTTTGATATTTTCAGCCTCATCAATTTTAATTCCCTGCGCCGCTAGAAAAGCATCATCTGTTTTCCCTAACGCTTCAAATGCTTTTGACTTATCAATTGGTATATTTGAAAACTTTGTGGTTAATTCTTGAATCTTATCATAATATGTTATTGCATCCTGATATTTCTCAAGATGATTGTATGTTATTGCCAGATTCATTAATGCATCTAGATTTTTTCTATCAATACTTAGAACTAATTTGTATGTAGAAACTGCATCTTCATGTTTTCCAGTCTTGTTAAAACTGATTCCTTTTGTAATCAGTGTATCAATATCACCATTATTTTTTTCTAAGATTAGTTTACAACATTTTATAACTTCTTCATGATTTTCTAATTTTTCATATGCAAACATTTTATTTTTTAGAGCAAATTCATCTGTAAAATCCAATTCTAATACTGTATCAGAATGTATTAACGCATCATTATACGCACCAATCATATTATATGCAGTGCTAAGATTCTGCAGTGCAAATTTATCCTTCGGATCTTTTTCTAATAATTTTTGGCAATAAATTATAATATCCTCAAACTTCTTTCCATCAAATAGTTTTTTAACTCTCAGATATGGATCATTTTTTACTAAACCAGTCATTTAATCTAGTTTGTTAGGCGTACGTTAAAAATTTATTAAAAGTACTAACTGTCAGCTTCTCAATTTGTTTGATATTTGCAAGCCGTGTCTTTAAAAAAGATTGAATATTTGATATGATGGTAAGTTTGGATATTTTACAGATTGCAGAAGAAAATTTTCTTATCACATTTGGTATTGTTTTTGGAATTGGATCATTACAAGGTGCAATTTTAGCAAGAGGTATAAGAAAAAAATTTCCCAAATTAAAGAAATATGCAAAGGGCATATCGATTACTCTACTAATTTTATTCGTAATAAATGCATCAGGGAATATATCTAAATTTGCAGATCCATCTAAAGTATTAGTAACAGAATTCCAAATTCCTCAGACTCCAGAAGGAGCATTTACAATGATAGTTGATCTGTTAGGCTTAAACGCAGGGGTGTTAGCAGTAATAGGAATTTTTATAACAATTTCATTGATTTTGATCTTTAAGTTTGCAGACATTCCTCCGATTGCAAGGTATTTTATTTTTACAATTAGTGTAATTGTATTAATTGTCTCACTACTTGGGAAATTCACCGACTATGTACCAACAGTTTTTCAAATAATTCTATATTCCATATACCAGTTAGGATTAACAATTGGAATGTTTTTGGTGATGCGAAGAAAGGTTAATGATCAATTAGATGAATTAGAATAATTTTTTGAATATATTATAAGAGAAACACATTGAATGCTAATTTTTACATCACATTAGTGGTTTTAATCCACTACATCTATTACGAATTGTAACTTCTGTTACACCTGATGCATTAGAAATATGTTTTTGAGTTGTAACACCACCATCTGCTATACATGAAAGGTACAATGCAGCAGCTGCCAGACCCATTGGATCTTTTCCAGCAACCATGCCAATCTTTTTTGCTTTGTTTAATAATGCAATAGCCTTTCGCTTAGTTTTTTCACCTAATCCTGCAATACTTGCAATTCTTGCAACTCCATTTATTGGATCAGCAACAGGTACTTTTAGATCAAGTTCTCGAAAAATTAGCCTATAACACCTAGCTACATCTTTTCTTCTTATGTTAATTCCATCAGCGACATCATCTAATGTACGTGGAGTTTCTGTATCTCTACATGCCGCATAAAGACATGCTGCAACCAATCCATGAATGGATCTTCCTTTCACAAGTTTCTTTTCATTTGCTTTTCTGTAAATATATGCAGCTTTCTCAATTACAGCATCAGTTAATGACAATTTATCTTTGAGTTTATCCATCTCACTTAACGCTTGTCTCAAATTCCTATCTGATGCGGTATTTGCTTGTGAACGCGAATCCCATGTTCTTAACCTATCAATTGATTTTTTCATTGTAGATGAGAGTGGTTTTCCGGTTGCATCTTTATTTGCTGAACCAATTATTGTCGATAATCCCATATCATGCATGGTGATTGACGTACCAGAACCAACCCTACTTTTATCAACACCATCATTCATAAAGGATCTCCATTCTGGACCTCCTGACTCTCTATCTTCCGAAATTACCTTACCACATTTTGGGTTAGTACATACCAATTCACCAGTATCCACATCTAAGAATGGAGAAGAATTATTACAAAAAGGACATCGTTGTAAATCAGAGGATTTCATTACCATAATTTACTTTTTTAACTTAAAATGCTTATTCTACAATTCTACTGGTTAATTGTATGCAATCCACGCCCAAAACATCAATTTTTATCATACTATTTTTTAGGATAACCCTTGGTAAAGCAAAAAAAGCCAAAAGTAGTGGGTTTGGAGATACTTAAAAAAAACGGTGTTGATATTGACAAACTTATCAAAGAATTAGTAACAAATGCATCTGTAGAATTTACAGCTTACTATTACTTTACAAATTTGAGAATGCACTGTACTGGATTGGAAGGTGAGGGAATCAAAGGAGTAATAGAAGATGCAAGGTTAGAAGATTTAAGCCACTTTGAATCATGTCTGGAACGTATCTACCAGTTAGGCGGAAGTATACCAAACGATGCACAAGCATTCATCAAAATGTCAGGATGTGAATTCTTACAACTACCACCAAATCCCACAGATCTAAAAGCAATTCTAGAAAAATGTCTTAAAGCAGAGCAAGGTGCAATTGTAAATTGGAATAGGGTATGTAAAATGACTTACAATAAAGATCCTGCAACATATGATATTGCAAAAGATATTCTTATGGAAGAGATTGAACATGAAAGTTGGTTTTTGGAATTACTTTATGGAAGACCATCTGGTCATATGCGTAGAAAATACTCTGGCGAAAGACCTCATACACAAAAACATTCAAGATCACTCGGGTAGATTCTCTAATTTTTGACAATTGTTTTTAAAATAAAAATAAGTCATTTAATTCATAACATCAAGCATACAGTATGCATATGTTGTTTTCTTAATTGTAGGATACATGATGCTATCTATATCAGAAGTGTGTTTTAATCCAATTCCATGCCCCAATTCATGTGTCATTATCGTTTCAACAGTATCTACATGAAATAGTTGAAAATTTCCATCACATCCATAACCACCTAATGCAACCTCAATTACACCTTTTCCAAGATTTGCATGCCCTAACACATTTTCTCCAATATCTCTGACTACCCAAGTAACCCATAGATTTGCATCATATTTTGATTCTGTCGTGACAAAGTGCACTTTTACTATTTTTCCATCATTTGCAGTAAAGTTTTCTGCTTCCCAATACTTGAATGAGTTAACCAACGTGCTAACATGATCTAATGGAAGTCCATTTGGCTGATCATTGACATAGATTTTATATTCCAGGTGGTATATGTCATCCATTAGAAAATATTCAGGATCTGGAAAATTCTTATTTCCAATTTGAATTTGCTGTTCAAAATTCCATTTAGCATAATCTCTTAGGAACTTCTTTATGACATCACCACTTGGGTTTGGATACTCAATGTAGCGTTTATCATCAAAAACTGTTTTTTCAACTCTATCCAGATATCTAGCAAATTGCCACTTGTTTCTTTCAGCATTTTTCTTTTCATCTTCAGTTAACGTAATGGTATCAGAAACCTCAATCATAATTATACCATTTTTTATCAGAAAATGCATACCTGTCAGAAATGCAGCATCATCAATTTGTCCATCTGCCCACCAACCTGCGTTATTTTTTATCCATACTGGAATCTCATGTGATTTATCATGTTGAACTTCCATTGAGTCTAGTTTGATTATACCATTTTTTATCAGAAACTGTATTCCAGAAATAAACGAATCATCATCAATTTGTCCATCTGCCCACCAACCTGCGTTATTTTTTATCCATACTGGAATTTCTTCAACTACATCAATCGTAAAGAATTCTGGTTTTTCTACTTCGTTATATGGATATTTATCAATAACATTCTCTGCAAAATTTTTGTAGTTGTTAGTAACATGATTTTCTGGATTTAATACATATGCAGATTCAAAATATTTGTATGCCTCTTTATATTCACCATAATTTCCAAATCCAACACCCATTCCAAGTAATGCTTGAATATTTTGGGGTTCCTGCTCTAAAACATTGTAGAATTGTTTCATTGACTGTTTATGCCTGTCCAAATTATCAAGTGTAATTCCTTTCATGATCATTGCATCGATGTTATTTGGAGAAATATCCAAGATTTCATCATAAAGTTCAATTGCTTCATGTAATTCCCCCTTCAACAAGTGTTTGTTAGCTTGATTATACAAAATCTCGGTATTAGAAGTGTCGTCAGCAAATACAGTATTATTGATTAATGAAAAAGACATCACAGAAATTACAGATGCAAATAAAACCAGTTTAAACATTGTAATTTGCCTCATCTTTGATAATCAAAAAAAAATCTAAAATAAGCCTATCTACACACTTTTCTATAGAAATTCATGTTCTTTTTGTAATAAATTATTCAAGAAATAGTATATGAAAAAATTAAACTAATCAACAGTCACATCTCCAACAAAAATTCTTTCAATTCCAGAATTAGTTTTAATTTTTAATGCTCCGTCAGAATCAATTTTTTCTGCAATTCCTGAGATTCTTCCATTTGTTGTATTTATTGTGACTTTTTTATGAATAGTCTCCGAATGTTTTGTCCAGTCATTGATTAGTTTAGATTTTTTACCATTTGTCAGTTCATCAATATTTTTTTCTAATTCGTAAATGAATTCTTTCATAAGATGAATAGGATTCTCATCTTGTGATTCATTTAGTAGTGTTTCAACCCCATAAAAATTTGAACTATTTTTCATTTTCCTTTCTATTTGTTTTGTACTAATTTTATAGTTTATACCAATTCCAAGAACAATACTTTCAATTGAATTTGATTGAAGTGATGCATCGATCAACATACCTGCAACTTTTTTTCCATTGTATGTAACATCATTTGGCCATTTTACATTGGTTTTTTTCTTTAGACTTTTTTGAATTGCTTTTGATAATGCCAATGAAGATACTATAGGCAATAATGTTGATTCTTCAACAGTAAGATTTGGATGTAGTATAATTGAAAACCAAATTCCGCCTTTAGGTGAAAACCATTTTCTGTTTAATCGTCCTTTTCCATCTAATTGTTTTTGTGCTATTATAAGAGTACCATTTTCTTTTTTATTTTGTGCTATTTGTAATGCAAAACTCTGTGTGGAATCAATCTCTTCAGAATAGTAAACACGTTTACCAATGTAGTTTGTTTTGAGTTTTGAAATTACTTCCCAGGGCAGCAGTTGCTTGGTTGTTTTTATAAATCGATATCCACGCTTTTGTTTTGATTCTATTGTATAACCGAGTGAACGGATTTTTTTGATATGTTTCCACACTGCAACTCTACTAATTTTTAAAACATCACTAAGATCCTGTCCAGACAAATATTCAGATTTATGAGATTTTAGAAATGACAGAGTTTTCAGCATTCCTGTATTATCAAATGACGTGTAGATCAATTTTAGAATCCTATATCAAAATCAAATCCGCCATCATCCATACCAGAATCACCAAGATCATCGCCAGTCGTACCATCATCAAACTGTGACATATCTTCAGCTGGTATGTAACTCGACATAGCCATACCCATCATACTAAACATCATACTAAACATCATAATATCAATAATTCCAAAAAACATCATTGTAGGAAGAAATGATTTTTCATCTTTCATAACTTGTTGTAATTTCTGCTTATTACCAGTTTCATAAGCATCTCTCATATTTTTCCACTTCCCTTTTAACTCATGAACTCTTTCTTCAATCTCTCTACTTCCTTTTTCTGTCACATTCAATTCAATTTTTTTTCCTAGCCATCCTTTTTTTTCTTGTACACTAACGAATCCACGATCTTCAAGTTTTTCCAAAACACCATCAAGTTCTTCGGTTTTAATCTTCGTCACTTTAGAAATCTTATCGAATTGCCTAGCACCGTTATTTATAGCACCTAGTACTATGAGATCTTTTGCTTCTTCTTCCATAAAGTACATTGTATGTCATTTTTAAAATATTTTTGGATTTATTGCTTTGAATTTTATATGATTAAACAAATATGATATTATGAAGAAAAATAAGATCATTCCTATATTTCCTTTAGATCTTGTATTATTTCCTAATCAAGAACTACCATTAAGAATTTTTGAACCACGATATAAGCAAATGATAGACGATTGTATGCTGGCAGAGAAGGAGTTTGGAGTATGTTTGACTGATTCAACAAAAACAGTTTCAGGTTGGCAGATATCTCATGATATTGGAACAATTGCAAAAATAATCGATTGTAAAGACGTTGATTCAACAAGCGGCCATCTTATGATCAATACTAAAGGACATCGAAAATTTAGGATTATTCGTATAATTCCACCTAATTTATCTAAACCAATGGATTATGACCCATATACACAAGAGGGAAAAGAAAAGATCGATGATCTTCACCAAGAATCTAAATCATTAGGTAAAATGTATCTTCAAGCTGAAATTGAACTAATTGATGATATAGATCAATTAATTACAACTGCTGACTGGAGCGCATTAGTTGAATCTTGGAAAAAAAAGATATCTAATATCGCTGCACCTAATATTATTTCGCCACAACAATTGGATCTGATGCTTGAACAATATTATCTAAAAACTGATACACCAACATTAGAATACGTGTATTCACTATGTGCATTAGGTGCATCATCACCTAACGATTTACAACCATTATTAGAATCATCAACTCTTGAGCATCTTATTGATCGTGCTTCAAAAATCCTTAGTTTTGATGCTTAGTTAGGCATTTTGAACCCCAAGATTCATAAACTAAAGAAAACTACCAGCTAAAAATTAGGATAGATGTTATGGCAAACTTTGGAACACTTGAATTTGTTTTAGATCGATATTCAGGAACATGGTGCTGGAAAATTTCTGGCACTCGTGCAGTGAATATGGTATCAAAATTAATACCACGTGGGTGGTATGGTGACAAGCCTGATGAAGTTATAGTTTCTGACACTGATGAAAGTATAAAAAAACTAAAGATGATTGATGACAGATACCCATTTGAAATCCTTTCAAAATCTGTCTGGAAAAGAAAAATTATACCTCTAACAATAAAGAAACAAAAAACTCCAAAAATTGAAAAATTATCTCAGGCAATTCCTAGTAAGCAATTCCGTGGAAAACTACTTGATTTTCAAAGAGAGGGACTTGATTTTTTAATGAAGTCATCTGGAAATGCATTATTAGCAGATGAAATGGGTCTTGGAAAAACAGTACAAACTTTGGCATATTTATCTAAAGAAAAAAATGCTTTTCCAGCATTAGTTATTGCACCATTAGTCACTCTTACTAATTGGCAAAGAGAGATTGAAAAGTTTCTTAAAAAGAAAAGTAGGAATGGTAAAATCATAGATAGTAAAACACCTACTTCCGTGATGATCCGAAACGGGAAACTGAATGATATAGGACAATATGATTTTTACATCATAAATTATGAATTACTACACAAAAGATTACCAGATTTATTAAAACTCGGTATAAATTCAGTTATTTGTGATGAGGTTCAGCATTTACGTTCAAAAACAACCCAGAAATATGCAGCTGTAAAAAAATTGGCTGCAAAAGATGGCATTAAATTTCGTGTTGGGCTATCAGGAACACCGATTTACAATAGAGGTTCAGAGATTTGGCCAATTGTTGATATTTTAAAACCTGGATTATTAGGTAGTTTTAAAGAATTTTGTGAGTATTTTTGTTATGTTAATGAAAAAGGTAAAGCAATAGTTCTAGAAAATAAAAGAGCGAGTTTACGTGATCAACTAACTAAACATGTGATGCTACGAAGAAAAAAATCAGACGTATTAAAGGAATTAAAAGACAAAGTGAGATATCCTGAAGTAATTGCTGCCGATGAAAATTTCTATAAATCTGAATTAGATAAAATTTGGAAAAAACTTGAAGAAGAACAGAAACATGCAGAAACCGCATTTGATAAATCAGCATCATATCATCGTGCAATAGAAAGTGAAAGACAGGCAGCTGGTCTTGCAAAATTAAAACATGTAACAAATTTTGTAAACGACATAATGGAGATTGAAGAAAGCGTTGTCGTGTTTTGTCATCATAGAGCAATTCATAATTTACTTCATCAGAATCTTGCAAAATATAATCCTGCATCAATAATTGGTGGGCAAACTGATAAACACAGAGATAATGAGATTACAAGATTCCAAAATGGAGAAACAAAATTAATGGTTGCAGGATTACGTGCTGGAAACGTTGGTATAAATTTAACAAAAGCCAGTTATGTGATTTTTGCTGAACTTGATTGGAGTCCAGCAATTCATAGGCAGGCAGAAGATCGACTTCATAGAATTGGTCAAAAAAATACCGTTTTTGCATATTATTTGGTTGGAAATGGCACACTTGATGAACACGTTGTAGACATACTAACAGACAAAACTTTTGAAATTGATTCAATTCTTGATGCAAAAACTGAATCATTTGAAAATAAAGAAAGGGCAAAACTGATTTTGGCTCAAATACATGATAAATTAAATCCAAATAATGAGTGATTAATTTGGATTTTTTATTAGAGGAAGAAATGATTGACATTCTAACATTCTGTCTTCAAAATCCAGATTCAAATGAAATTGAATCAAAAAAACAGCGATTAAAAGAAATTGGAAATGAATTATTCAATGATGGTGGAATTGACGCTATGGAAAATTTCTTTTTTGTAGTTGAGAATAGAATTATTGGTGAAATTGAAAAAGATCCAAAACCATTCAGAAATTTATGGAATGGAATAAGTGAAGAATGGAATTACTAGTAGAAAAATACTTGAAAAAAGTTATCTGATGTTCGGATTAGGCTTTGCCTATTCTGAACATCGATGTACTACAAGATGGGCAAGTACCCTTTACTGCAGGTTTACCATTTTTCATGGTAATTGCTGAGGTTCCTTGCATCTCTCTTTTGTCTCTGCATTTTACGCAGTAACCAATTGTCATGATTTTGTTTCATGACTCTGATATTAGCAAAAAACAGTGAAAATTAATTAACAAACTACAGTTTTTTTTCCATTTGAAAGTTTTTCTATATTATTTAGGAACAAATTCTCTTAGATTACATTATATTTTCAGATATCTAGTAATGAACATGAAAAATCAACTTCTAGTATTTTTTATTTTTTCAATGTTTTCTATAACTATTATTGGAAACTCATATGCCCAGACTTCTAGCATAAATTTAGACAATACTTTTTATGAAAAATCTGATATAATTTCAATTTGGGGAACTTCACCACCAAATCCACAAAATTCAGTATTCATAACAATTAAAGATTCTAACGGAGACACTGTATGGACTGAAAAGTTGTCACTTGATGAAAAAAATGAATTTACAACATTGGTAATTGCCGGAATTTCTAATTGGTCTATAAGCGGTAATTATTATGTAACATTAGAATCTGGTCAAATTACCGAAACAAAAACTTTCTTTTATGACTCAGGCCCACAAGTTAATCCACCAGCTGCAATTGATGAATACGATATCAGTCAAGAAGATCTTATACTGACATTCACAATTGCATGCATTGTGGTAGGAGTAGTTTTTGTTTATTTGGCACGAAATATCATTCTACGTAAAAAAACAAAATATGACGATGCAGATCTAGCATCAAAAAAGGATCGTGATTATGAAAAATATCATTCAGAATGGACAGACGAAGAAATTTTTGGTTCACGAAAATCAACTATTAGCAGTGATGAACTTCGTGAAATGTATAACAAAAAATCACTTCCGGACTATTATTCGATCTTGGATTTGACAAATGATGCATCAACAATGGAGATTAAAAATCAATATAGAAAACTTGCCAAGCAATATCATCCAGACAGAAATAATGAATCGACAGAAAAAGAGATGTCAGAAATTAATAAGGCATATGAGGTTCTTTCAGATGAAAAACTCAAAGTTGAGTACGATAAATTCTGTAAATTAATCTGATTTCATCCTGGCATCTTTTATTAAAAAATACAATATAATTTTGGAAGAACTTTGTATAGTATTTGTCAAATTTGCAGTAAGTGAGATTTTTAGATCATCTTCTATCTTAGCTTCAATTAAAATATCGAGAAATGTTTTATTTGGTCCCAGCATTGCATTAGAGAGATATTTAGTTACGCTTGTATCAGAAATAACTACTTGAGCTTTCATATCTTTGACATCACTAAAATAAACACCACCTCTTGTTGTTGGCTCTGTAACAGGATTTTTGTTTTCAAACACTTTGATTTCATGAATTTTAAAGGTTTTATTATCGAGTAACAGGTTAAATTTTGTATCATTATCTTCTACTATTTTCTGCAAATCTTCATCATTCATGATAATTTTTAATAATAAACAAAAAATATATGTTGATACAGTCTACTAATGTCATGGCAGAAAATATTTCAAAAGATCAATTAACGCAGAATTTTGACCAATATGTTGTAATTGATGTTCGTGAGCCAGACGAACTTACAAACGGTATAATTGAAAATTCGCAGAACATGCCATTAGGTTTAACCATTAGAAATGCAAAAAAGATGAAGTTAGAAGAATTAAAAGATAAGAAAATCTGTGTTTATTGTGCTTCTGGATATCGTGGTAACATTGCTGCAGATGAATTAGTTAAAGCGGGATTCTCGGCAGTTAACCTTGAAGGTGGTTATTCTGGTTGGACTGGATAATGCACTTTCTGGTGTAACATAAAAAAGTGTTAAACTGTTTGAATTTCTATATAATTTCTCAAAATATAATTATCTAATTTTAAATATTTTCAAGCGTTTGAATTTTAGAACTAAATTCATCATAAAAAATGGCTGAAAATTAACTAATCATATTACATATAATTGATATATTTAAAAAAAGAAATCGATATTTTAAGCAGTAACAATCAATCAGATTGTTTATATACATAATCTTCGGTACTTCTACCAGTGAGTCTAAAATCTAAAAACACATTACCAATTTTAGCAGGCCTGATGCTAGTAGCATCATTAGCATATGCTCCAGTAGCATTTGCAGAGGGTTTGGAAATTGAAGCAGATGCTGTTGAAGGTTCAACTACAATACATGTTCATGGAACAACTGACTCAACACAAGCACCAGTAATCATAAAGGTCTTGGCACCAAATGGAAATTTGGTTTCAATTGATCAGATTAATGTTGGTGAAGATGGTAGCTTTGATAGCGAAATTGGAACAGGTGGTCCACTTTGGAAACAAGATGGAATCTACACAATTGAAGCACAACAAGGCTCATCAGCACTTTATGGTTCTAGCGTTGAGGTAGAAATTGCTGACGGTGCAGTAGTACCAGAATTTGGTACAATAGCATCACTAGTATTGGTCGTTGCAATCACCTCAATTGTAATACTATCTGCAAAAGGCAGACTTAGTTTCACACCTAGAATCTAAACTGTCATCACTTTTTCTTTTATACAATTAACGATAGTTAAGCTTGTAAATACCCAATTTTATAGTGTTATCACGATTGGATGTAGAAAAATTTCAAGATGATGTTTATGCAATAACTGAACTTCTTTCAGAGCGGTTAGATAGTAAAAATGTACCAAAACTCAATTTTGTTCGTCAAAGACTAATTGATATGTATAAGGAGAATTTAGTCAAAATTAATCATTCTGTCCTAGAACTAATCTGTGCCTCTGAATTAATTGCACATGGTTATTTTGTTGATGTTGAGAAATCAGTTTCCAAATTACTTACATGTGATATATTTGCAACAAAATCCGATACCAGTTCTATAGTAGAAATTGAAACTGGTTTTACACCCCCAGAACATGCTTTAGACACTGTGGATTATTATGCAGCAAGAATTGTCAGTAAGATTGCTAGATATAGCCAATTTTGTAGAAAATTTTCACTCGCAACGCCTGTAGTCAATGTTTTACCAATTTCTAATCTGTTTCTTTTACCTCCACATTCACGAAGAAAAGAAGATGTAATGAAATTGAAAAACCTCTGTGATAGATTTTATAAGAATCCTAAAATTAAATTTGATGATATACAAAATGCACACATACATTCCATTTATCTAATAAACACCGATAAGGGATTTGCTAAAGAACTAGATCCTGAATCATATCTTCAAATAACAAAACAGATCATTGAGAAAAGTGAAATTGATATTTGAAAATGTAAGATGTACTGATCGAATTTTCTCATAAGGTTTAATACATGTTCATCTAGGACTATCGCCATATGACTAAATACAAATCTACTGAACAAGTAATGAAAATTATCAAGGATAAAAATAAGATCAGGAATTTTGGCGTGATTGCTCATGTTGATCATGGAAAAACTACAATGAGTGATAGTCTTCTGGCACATTCTGGAATTATTTCACCAGCATCAGCGGGTTCCGCACTTGCAATGGACTCAATGAAGGCTGAACAAGAAAGAGGAATTACAATAGTTCAAGCAAACGTTACATTGCATTACCAAGAGGGAGAAAATGATTATGTTATAAACATGATTGACACACCTGGACATGTTGATTTTTCAGGCCGTGTAATTAGAAGTCTTAGAGCAATAGATGGTGCTGTCGTGGTTTGTGATGCTGTTGAAGGAATAATGACTCAAACTGAAACTGTTACTAGAATGTCTCTTGAAGAACGAGTGAGACCTGTTTTGTATATTAACAAAATTGATAGACTGATAAAAGAATTAAGATTAACGCCTGAAAAGATGCAAGAAACACTCGCATCTGTAGTTGCAAATTTTAATGAATTAATTGACACATACGCGGAAGAAGAGTATAAAGAAAAATGGAAAGTCTCAATTCAAGATGGAAGTGTAACTTTTGGTTCTGCTAAAGATCGTTGGGCGATTAATGTTGATATCATGCAGAAAAAAGGAGTTACATTCAAAGATGTGATTGATGCATATTCAGACTCTGGCAAAGTAGAAGATTTGGTTGAAAAAGCACCTCTTGCAGACGCTGTGTTGGGAATGGTTGTAAAGCATCATCCACCCCCACATGTAGCACAAAAATATAGAATTCCAAAAATCTGGAAAGGTGATTTAGATTCAGATATTGGAAAATCCCTTCTGAATTGTGATGATGATGGACCAACAGTAATGATGATTGTCAATATGACAATTGATCCTGCAGCAGGACCTGTGGCAATTGGTAGATTATTTTCAGGAACTATAAAGGATGGTCAAACTATTAACATAATTGATTCAAAACGCGAGGGACGAGTACAATCAGTTAACTTTTTCATGTCAAATGTAAGAGAACAAGTAGGTGAACTTTCTGCTGGAAACATTCCGGCATTATTAGGATTAACCGAAGCCCGTGCAGGACAGACAGTCTCTAGCATAAAAGACACTGCCGTGTTTGAAGCATCAAAATATGTTTCTGAACCAGTAGTTCAAATGGCAATTGAACCAAAACATCCAAAAGATCTTCCAAAACTTGTAGAGACATTACGTAAACTTACAATTGAAGACCCAAATCTTGTGATAAAAATTGATGAGGAAAGTGGTGAGACAATAATGGCTGGAATGGGTGTACTACATCTTGATGTTGCGGTAAATCTCATCAAAGATGCCAAAGTTGACATTGTTACTTCTGAACCATTAATCAATTACAGAGAAACTATAACGGGAGCATGTGAGCCTGTCATGGCAAAATCCCCAAATCGTCATAACAAGATATTCATGAAAGTTGAACCATTAGAGCCTGAAATTGCTGAGATGTGTAGAAATGGAACATTAAGTGAAATGAAGGACAAAAAAGAAACTGCCCAAATTCTTCGTGATCATGGTTGGGAGCCAGATGTTGCAAAAAAGGTAATGCGTTTTGATTCACGTGGAAACGTAATGATTAATGGTACAAGAGGTGTACAGTTTGTCGATGAATCATCTGATTCACTGTTATCTGGTTTTGATGAGGTAATGACTGAAGGTGGACTGACAAAAGAACAAGTCAGAGATTGTAAATTCACTTTCACCCATTTTGTTCCCCATGAAGATACAGCTCATAGAGGATTATCACAACTTGGTCCAGCGTCAAGAAGAGCGTGTTTGGCAGCATTTTTGTCAGCAAGTCCTATGATTCTTGAACCAATGCTTGCAATAGAAGTTCGTGTTCCAACTGATCTAATAGGTAATGTTTCAAGTGTTTTACAAGGAAAGCGAGGAAAAGTACTTGATATGCAACAAAAAGGCGCTACAAGTATTGTAATTGGTGAGGTACCAGCAGTAGAGACATTTGATATATCTGAAAAGATGAGAGGACAAACAGCTGGCAAAGCAATGTGGAATACACATTTCAAGGCATGGACACAAGTTCCAAAATCAATTGCCTCAACACTAACTCAGGATATTAGAAAGCGAAAGGGACTTCCACCAGATCCACCAGAAGCATCTGAATTTATTGATAGAGATTAGCCTAATGGCAAAAATCCAAACATTTGATGCAATCACATTTTGGAATAATGCATATGCCCATCAACGTGGAAAACTATTAAAAAAATTAAATGTCGCAGATGATCAAATCAAAGAACTTGTTAACAAACCATATGTAGAATTATCTTCTGCCCTAAGATATGAAATAGAAACAAGTGATGTTCAAAAGTCTGATTTAATTTAAGATCAGTTTATACTTTTTGAATATCTAATTTTGAGGATTTGTAATTTTTGCACTTTTAATCACTCGACAAAGATTTCGTATTGTAACACTGCTAATATTAGATGCTTTAGCTATTTTTGTTTGAGTCACATTTTCATTATTTTTTATTGCCGATAGATATACAACTGTAGCTGCAATCGCCATTGGATTTTTTCCAGCAGTAATCATCATAGCGTCTGCTCTAGTAAGGATATCTATTGCGTCACGTTTTGTCTTTTCAGACGCACCGATATACGCTATTATTCTTGATATGAAACTAACTGGGTTATATGATTCAACACTTAGATCCAATTCTCTAACTAGTAATCGATAAATTTTATGAACTGACGATTTTTTTAAATTCACCGCGGTTGAGATATCTTGAATTGTTCTAGGCGTATTTGTAAATCTACATGCAGCATATAATACAGCACTTAGAATTATCGGTATACTTCTACCCCTACAAATTTTTTTTGCGAGCACTTTTCGATAGATGTATGCAGTTTGTTCAACAGTTACATCAGACAATGCTAACTTTGCTTTGAGACCCTCCAGAATCATAAATGCCTTTTGCATGTTACGATTACGTGATTTGGCCTTACTGTTTCTATCCCACATTCTTAATCTATAGAATGTCCTTTTGTTATCTACTGAAAGACTCTTGCCCGTAGAATCTTTATCTACTTTTTGAATAAGTGTTGACAATCCCATATCATCAAAGGCTAATGTAGATTTGGCCCCAGTTCTAGATTTTGACAGATAGTCTTCATTAGAGTGTATTGTAGTGTCGGAACTTATTTCAGATATTTTATCACTTAAAACCTGGCCACATAGTGAGCACATTATCTCACCCGTATTACTATCTGTTATTAAGAGAATTTCTTGTTTTTTTATATTGGTACAGTTATGATCTTGCTCATCAGAATTATTATACATGAAAAGATATTGTATTTTGAATTAATTAGGGATATTAGATCAAATTGTATATATTATCAGTTTTTTAGATTTTTTTTATTAGTTTGAATTTCTTAATGTGACCAGAATAAACGACATTTCTTTTAGGAATCCATATTCGCCTTTCGACCATGATGAATATTTTGTTGCATTATGCCAGAATTCATTATTACTTTGTATTTCAATCATCTCAGACATGATACTCGTTCATAAAATACGTATAATATCGAACTTGCCTTCAATGGTTTACAAAAATACTCAAAAAAATTGATCTATCAACTGGACAAATTCAATTTAGACTAATCAATGGTCAACATTAAGCAAATAACACAAGTTTTAGTCTCATTTACGCCTAAAACAGTATGAAAGCTCGATATGCTGGAAAATGTAGTAGTTGTGGCGATGACATCAAAATTGGCAAAGAAATATCCAAAAATTCAGATGATATTTGGGTTCACAAACATTGTGTTGAAGAATTGTTAGATCTGCCTTAAACGATATATTTACAGTGTCTAAACACCCAATATGCCAATTAATCTCTTTGAAATGCTTTTGTGGACATTTCGAAGAAATGAAAATGATGTTGTAAATTTGTATGACTCACTATCACCAATAATGCAGTTATCAACTGATGGTGATATGCTTAATTTTGGATACTGGGATAATTCTACAGATAAACCAGTTGAAGCACAAAAAAATCTGTGTGAGTTTACTGGCAAACTTGCAAACTTATCTAATGCAAAATCATTGGTTGACGTTGGCAGTGGAATGTTAGGACCTGCAAGAAAATGGCAATCAGACTATCCAGATTTAGAAATTTCTTCTATTAACATTAACTATAACCAACTGAAAAATTCTGACGCAGATTTCATTCAAAAAATAAACTCAACATCAAGATTTTTGCCATTTACTGACAGTTCTGTTGATCGAATAATTGCACTAGAATCAGCACAGCATTTTAAACCATTAGAGGACTTTCTTTTAGAATCAAAAAGGATACTGAAGGACGATGGAAATTTGGTCATGGCAATTCCAGTAGTTAGTAAAAATGCATCAGTAATTAGTGATTTAGGAATACTTTCGTTTACATGGTCCTCGGAGCATTATACCATAGAATCAATCACCTCAAAAATTAATAATGTGGGATTTTCTATCATTCAATCACAAAAAATAGGACATAATGTGTACACTCCATTGGCACAGTATTATTTTGCTAATAGAAAAAAACTACAAGAAAGAATTAGAACAAAATACTCTTCAGCAACTGAAAAAATACTTTGTAAATCATTAGAAAAAATGTCACACGCCTCCGAAAATAATTTGATAGAGTATATCGTACTCAAATGTGCATAAATTAGCACTAGTTTAATATTTTATCACTAGTTTATATTTGAGTATTGAGTAGATTAGCCATGGGAGCATCATGTAAAGGACTCTGCAGGTTATCTGAAACAATCAAAATACCAAATTCTCATAAATACGAATATGGACTAAAGCGGTGTAGTTGGTGTGAGGTTTGGCTTAATACTGATGAAATTAGGTGCTCATGCTGCAAGATGATCTTACGAACCAAATCCCGTAACAAGAGAGCGTATAAAGTTAAACCAATAGAAAAAAACTTTGGAGAGAATTCAGCCTCCCTAGCATGAATATTAGACTAAACTAGATTCTGATCCAAATGGAATCATCTACACATAATCCAATACTAATAATCGGCGCTGGTGTAGGTGGACTTTCAGTTGGAACACTACTTGTAAAAGACGGTTTTAAAATTAGAGTTTTTGAGAAATCAGGTAAGTTAGGTGGTAGAACCGCATCTATGGAATTTCGAAATCATATATTGGATAATGGCTTTCATATAATGCCATTTTATAAAAAATCTGCAATTTATGATGTACTAAAATCAGCAAACATTGTTTCAAAATTAAAGTTAGCAATAGTAGACAAAATAGCATTTTTTGACGGAAATTTTCATACGTATCCAAAAGGTATTGGAGATATTTTGAAGATGTCACTCATACCATTAAAGAGTAGATTTTCATTGCTCAAGATTTTATTACCAATGGCATTCACCAGCATGGCAAAAGCAGAGCAATTGGACCAAACACCACTCACTGAAGCCACAAAAAAACTTGATAGTCATTCTAAAACATTCTTTGACGCCGTATGCATGCTTGCTTTTGCAGATACTGCTGATCATATTTCACTTGGTGAATTTGCAAGAACCATAATACGTGCTAATCCTTTCAAGGGTGGTACAAGTGAATTTGCATATCCAGACATGGGTGGGTATGATCAGATTTCACAAGTAATGGGCAACTACATCCAAGAGAATAATTCTGAAATACATATAGAAACTCCAATTAAAAAAATTCTTGTAAAAGATTCATGCGTAACTGGCGTATTACTTTCTGATGGAAAAATCATCGAGTCAGATTGTGTAATAGTTTCATATCCTGCATACCATGCAATAAATCAGTTATTTGATGAAGGAGTATTTGATGATGATTTTATCAAACACGCAAACAGGCTTAACAAAACCACCTCTGTCGTAGAGGTACATTTTGCATTATCAAAGCAAATTGATACAAGACAAGTAGTTTTTCCTGTAGGCGATAATTATACCTCAAAGGGAATTTTCTTTATCTCAAATATCACACCATCAGTATCACCAAAAGGCGAACACCTCATAATTGTTGGAACACCAGTAAAGCCAGAAGAGACTGATAATCCAGCGAGAATAAAAGAAATTGTTTCTGACATGAAAAAGGAATTATCTAAAATTTATCCTGATTTTGATAGTGCATTATTGTGGGAGAGACCTATGGCATGGAAATTAGTTGAATCTGTTGTGAAAGAGCCTGGATTAGTGTGGAAAAATAAAATGCCACACTCTGTATCAGAAGTGAAAGGACTTTTCTTTGTTGGGGATTCGACAATAAGCTATGGAATTGGTACGGATTCTGCTGCACACAGTGCTATTCTAGCTCACCCAAAAATTGTAAAATTTCTAAAAAAAATTATTTAGGTGTTCGCTCGTTTGTATCTAATCGTTCTAAAATTTATTTTATATCACAATCATCAGTGGTTTTGAGAGGGCGTTTGGATTCCCTAGATTATCAAATACAAAAATTTCAAAGGTATGCGCTCCATCATTTTTCATAATCCATTCTGAAATGATATCACTTGTTTTTCCAGGCGTAATATTGATGGTAGACCATGACAAATGCTGAATAAAATTATTGGAATCTTTGATCTGTGTTATGATATATGCAGATACTACCTCGTCTTTCGTATTCGAAACATTTGTTTTTATTTTTACATTTTCACCTTTAATGCAATGATGTAAAGGCTTACCATTACTATCAGTAATTTCAGTGCTTATTTCCAATGGGATAGTCACATCAGATGTTAAATCACTCACTTTTGTGGTAGCTACTATTTCTTTTTGATCATCAATAGAGTATGGTTTTGGTAAAGAGTAATCCCAGTATTTTGCATAGATTGTATCACCTGGGGATACTCTTAGAAGTCCATGACCAAAACCAAAAGGGGCACTTGATTCATAGCTTTTATCATCAAAAGTCAAATTCAATTTAATAGGATAATTACCATTCATCTGAACAATTCCTTTGTAACTAGGAACCAAATATGCATCCATCATGATTCCAGCTAAATCTGAATCAGAATAAACATGGATTTGATAAGATTGTTTTTTATCAAATGGCCATCGCATATTATCCAAATCAGTTAATGTAAGCTGTATCTCATCAGATACATCATATTCTGTTTTGTCAAATTCCAGAGTTGCCTCTCTCCAACTATAAAGAGCAGTTTTAGAGACAATCTCATTTTCAGCCCACTCAAAATTTACAGTTACTCCACCTTCTTGTTTTGCCTCCACTCTTCCAGAACCATCGTCAAGGACTGAAATGTTTTTCTCACATCTATTTCCTCCAAACAAGTCAGGACGGCCATCTCCACTTATGTCGTGCCTGAATCCTGAAAGCTTGATTGAACCAAAAAATAGACCATGATCAGGCGCAGTTTCAATAAAGCCATTACACCCATCGCCTGCAAGGGACATGCTTCCTTCTCTGGAATTTGCAGTTATTGGGGTATGATTGTTATTTCCAATAACATCTATTCTGTTTGAATCACTATTCCAACCTGGAGCATAAATTAAGACATAGATTCTACTTCCCCACGAATAGCCATCAAGTTTTTCTTTACAACCTCCCATTATATCGCCAGATGTAATTCCGTCCACAGCGTATTTTTTACTAATAGGATTGTTCGCACAAAAAAACATCAATGGTTCTTGGGTTGATACTGCATGGGCTGTCATAGTAAATGTTCCAGACAAAAAAATAGCAGATAAAATAAAGTAAATTATAATTTTATTTGAATTCATAAAGAATTTTTTTGATTAAAATTTTATTTATAAATGAAAATGGTACAAACGATGTATGTACCAGTTGATTCTAAGAATGTACCATTATAGTATTAATTCAAATTAAATTTTAGTTTAATTCTTGAATAAAGCAATAGTACTGGTAGCTATCGCAGTTGTAGCTGCAGTAGGAATTTCATCTTTTGCTTTAATGTCAATTAACTCTGATGAAGTTACTCCACTTGTTCAAGAGTTTGCAGTTCTTGAAGAAGAAATTTCAATTTTAGGTACTACCAACCCATTTTCTGCACCTACAACAATTGCTCAAAGTATGCAAGCAGCACAACCAGCACCAAATGTAACAATTGGCGATGATGGTAAAATCTATGTTTTATATCAAGATACAGTTAACGAAGAAACTAACATTTTCTTAAAAACATCCACTGATAATGGAAAATCTTTTTCAACTCCTGTTCGAGTTAATTTACTTGATGGCAATGTCGCCTTAGACGGTCGTGTAGCACCAACAATTCAACTAGGTGATAACGGTGAAGTCTATGTTACATGGGCCAACTCACGATATGAACCAAATATGTTCATGGGCAATTACAGACAATTAGTTTTCACACAATCATTTGATGATGGAAAAAGTTTCGAGCCTTCAATTATAATTGGAGCAGAAGAATTAGCCTCTGGTAAGTATTTCCAACACATGTCAATTGATGGATATGGTGGTATTCACATGGCATGGTTAGATGGTCCAGCTAAGATGAATGCAACTGGTTACATGGAAAAAGACGAGTCTCGTGATAGAGGTGTACGATATGTACAATCATTAGATGGTGGTGTAACATTTGATACTACAAAATTAATTGATGCCAACGCATGTCCTTGTTGTAACGTACAAACTGCAGCAGACGGTGAAGGCAATGTTTACATCTCTTGGCGTAAAGTCTTTGGTTCTGGTGATACACAAGTCAGAGATATGGTTGTAGCAACATCAACTGATGGTGGTAAAACTTTCTCTGGTCCAGTAAAAATTAACGATGACGGATTCCAGTTTAAGGGATGTGTTCATGTTGGTGCACCAATGGCAATAGACTCTGAAGGAACTTTGCATGTTGCATGGTACACTGGTGCAACTGATCATCAAGGAATGTATTATGCTACTTCAACTGATAACGGACAAAGTTTCAGCGAACCAATGCCAATTTTAACTGGTGATTGGGTTCCTCCACAAAGAATCTTCATTGCAATTGATAATGATGACACTGTTTGGTTGACTTGGGAAGATGCAACTGGACTTTCTACTAATGAGAAATCTTGGAGATATGGTGATACACAAGCATTGATTTTCACTGCCCAAGTCATCGATGGTGAACTAATCAGAGCAGACAACCCAATTAATGAAAGTGATGCTAAATCACTTACAAATATAGACTCTGATAATGGATTAGTATCAATTGTTTGGACAGAAACTGATAATTCTGTTAAAATCGCAACAGCTGAAAATTAGTTTTGAACTAATATGAAAACATCAAAAAAAATTCCTAGTCTGCTAATTTTATTTTCAGGTATTTTCTTATTTGTATTTTCATTTTCTGACACTCAATTAATCCCAGTTGATGCACAAGAATTTCGACAAGCACCAGATTACAAAGCTATTGCATTGGATGGAGCTCCTGTTTCTATTGATGATTATCAAGGTAAAGTAATTCTTGTAAATTTATGGGCTACATGGTGTGAACCATGTAGGGAAGAAATGCCTGCATTAGGAGAATTGCATGGTATGTTTCCTCGTTCTAACTTTGAAATAATTGGTGTAAGTATTGATGATCCTGGTTTTGAGCAAGTAATAGTACAAACAATGGCAGAAGATAATCTAACTTATCCTGTATGGTTAGATCCTGAAAATAGATTTCAATTTATGTTTAGAACAATTGGAGTTCCAGAATCATTTTTAATTGATGCAGATGGACAAATAATTCATCAATGGAAAGGAGCATTTGATCCTGTTTCTGAAGATACAATCAATTTAGTACAATCAACAATTCAAGGAACAAACTACCAATCTTCTGAACCAACAATTCTAACTGATGGACTAATTGCAGGATTTGCAATTGCATTTAGTGCAGGAGTTTTGAGTTTTCTTTCTCCGTGTGTTTTACCCTTAATTCCAGTTTATGTATCATTGATAACTGGAATGAGTGCAAAAGAATTATCTCAAGAGACTTCTCAAGTTACT
>Ga0315338_1001017_pt1 | contig 42623 bp, 41 predicted proteins | sample ASW8metaG_FD_204518 | JGI IMG/M metagenome (GOLD analysis project Ga0315338, IMG submission 204518) | Ammonia-oxidizing marine archaeal communities from Monterey Bay, California, United States - ASW #8 | ecosystem: Environmental > Aquatic > Marine > Coastal | place: USA: California | collected... | reverse complement strand
TCTGCTCGCCACGCGCGGCGGCCCCGCCCTCGGGCATCATGACCGACTGGTCCCAGCTCAGCATTCCGATCGACTCACCGAGCAGCGCAATACGGGCATAGCGCGCTTCCAGCCGCTCGTAAGCGGAAACCATCAGCTTTTCTGGCGGTGATACAGCACGAATATCACGACCAGAGCGACCGCCAATAAATACCAGGTGATGGCGTATTCGACGTGATGGTTTCGGATATCGATTCGCCACTGCCGCGGTGCGGGATAACCGCCGGGCGTATCCTTTGCGCCGGACAGAACATAGTAGCCAGACAGGCTGCCAATTTGCGCCTTGCGGGCCATGGAAACGGGGTCGACGAAGTACCAGTTGTTGCCCGCGATATCGTTCTCCGGCGTGAACATGCCAGGGCCCCTGGCGATTCTGACTATGCCTTCGAACGTAACTTCGCCTTCGATCTGGCCTTTCACCCGTGTCGCCGGCGCCCGGCGCTCGAATGGAACCCAACCGCGATCGATCAGGACATATCCCTTTCCATCGGCGCGTCGCAGCGGTGTCAGAACATGCAGCCCGGGTCGACCGCGCAGCGACCGGCCGAAAAGAAAAAACTCGTACTCATGCGCAAAGGTGCCGGTCGCGCGGACGCGCAGGAACTCGATGTCGTCGGGTTTCGCGTCCGCGCCCGGCAACGCGGCCGGCGTCGAATCCGACCGGGATTGCAGCTTGGCTATCAGGTCGGATTTCCAACCGTAGCGCTGGACCTGCCAGGTGCCCAGGCTGAGCAGCGCGATCAGCATCAGGACCGTCGTGACGGTTGGCCAAAATTGGGGACGGATAATCATGCTGCTAGTCGAACGTGCGCGTTCCGGCTTCGCCCGCCTTGTGGCGGTATTGGAGCGCGACAAGTATGGCTTTGAACGGGCGAAGCATTGCGATCGATCCGAGCATGATGGCTGGAATCCATAGGACGAGATGGAGCCACATCGGCGGCGTGAACGTCATTTCGAGCCAGAACGCCAATCCCGTGACGATCGGGCCAATAATGAATATCACGAAGACCGCGGGTCCGTCCCCGCTGTCCTGCGCGCTGAGGTCGAGATCGCAATGGGTACAACGCTCCGCGACGGTCAAAAGTCCGCCAAAAAGTTTGCCGGTGCCGCATCTGGGGCACCGGCATTGCAAGCCTGTTACGTAGGGCGAAAGGGGTGGAAAGGAGTTCGCCATTCCCCCGCGATCAGCCGCCCCACCAATAAACGCAAACGAAGAGGAACAACCAGACGACGTCGACGAAGTGCCAATACCAAGCCGCCGCCTCGAAGCCGAAGTGATGCTCCGGCTTGAAGTGTCCTGCACGGGCCCGGAAGAAGCAAACTGTCAGGAAACTGGTCCCAACGATCACGTGGAAGCCGTGGAAGCCTGTCGCCATGAAGAAGGTCGATCCGTAGATACCGCCGCTGAACGAGAAGCCAGCATGCGAATATTCGTAGGCTTGGAGTGCGGTGAAGCAGATGCCGAGAATGATCGTGATTCCAAGGCCGTTGATGAGCGCCTTCCGGTTGCCCTCAATCAGCGCATGGTGCGCCCAAGTCACCGTGACGCCGGACATCAGCAGGATCAGCGTGTTCATGAAGGGCAGATCGAACGCCTCGAACGTCACAATGCCCTCGGGCGGCCATACGCCGCCGGGAAGATCGTAGGGCATTTCCCTCGGGAACAGGCTGGCATCGAAGAACGCCCAGAAGAAGGCGGCGAAGAACATCACCTCCGAACAGATAAACAACGCCATGCCGTAGCGCATGCCGAGCTGAACGACCGGCTTGTGGTAGCCTTCGAACTCCGCCTCTCGAATAACGTCGCGCCACCAGAACCAGCCGGTGACGAAAAGCAGTAAGACACCAGGCGCAATCAGCCAAATGCCAAGCGATGTCAGCGTTTTCTCCATACCATCGCCGAAGAAATCGGGATGCATGAACAGGATCAAGCCGAAGAACATCGCTCCGGCTGCGATCGTTCCGACGATGGGCCAAGGGCTCGGATCGACGAGATGGTAGTCGTGGCTGTGTGCGTTTTCGGCGCTCATATCTCGATTCTCACTCGTTCCTGTTTCTGTTCTTGTCCGTTTCCGGCATTTCGTTCGTCAGTTGACCGTCTGCCGCGTTTCCGCAGCTGCCGAAGCAGTCTTGTCGCCGCTTTCATCCTCTTCCGCTGCGAAGAAGGTGTATGAAAGAGTAATCGTCTTCACATCGTCGAGATTCCTGTCTTTGACGATATCGGGGTCGACAAAGAACGTCACCGGCATATCAGCCGACTTTCCCGGTTCCAACGACTGCTCTGTAAAGCAAAAACAATCGATCTTGTTGAAATACTTACCCGCCTTCAGCGGCGTGACATTAAATGTCGCCGTTCCGATGCTCCGCGTCGCAGAAAGGTTCCGCGCGCGGTAGAACGCGACGGCGCTTTCGCCGACGTTCATCGACATTTCGCGTTGAACCGGCTGGAACTGCCAATCTAGGCTGGAATTCACCGAGGCGTCGAAACGGATGCGCACGACGCGGTCGACAACCTCGCCCGTCGTTTCCGCAGCCTGCTGCGTCGTCCCTCCATAGCCGGTAACACGGCAGAATAGATCGTAAAGCGGCACCGCCGCGAACGACAGCGCGGTCATGCCCATGACGAGACCCAGGCAGGAAAACAAAACCCAGCGATTTCGGCTCCCGTTGACCATTTACCCGCCGCCGATCCGAACGAGCGCCACGACATAGAACAACACGACAAGTCCCACCAAAACAGCGAGCATCGTCAGGTTCTTTGACCGCTGCCGTTTGTGCACCTCGCTCGGATAGCGACCCTTATCGTTGTTTTCCGCCATGGTCTCCGTTACTGCCACTTGCGTATTCATGACGCCTTACCCGCTGAGCCCAAGCAAGGAATCGGCCACCATCACCGCGAATAGCGCAAAAAGATAAAAGATCGAATATCCAAACATCCGTTTCGCCGCACGATCGGTATGATCGAACCAGACCGCGACAGCCGCGGCCAGAAAAATCAAACCCAGCACCATTGCCGCCGCACCGTAGACCCAACCGACAAAACCGAACCAGACCGGCGCCATCCCCAACGGGATCAGCAGCACCGTGTACAGGATCATCTGCTTCTTGGTCTCTGCCTTGCCTGCAACAACCGGCAGCATCGGTATCCCTGCTTTCGCATAGTCGCCACTGCGATACAGCGCCAGTGCCCAAAAATGCGGCGGTGTCCAGAAGAAGATCAAGGCGAACAGCAACAGCGATTCGACACTGACGGTTCCCGTAACCGCCGCCCAGCCGATCATCGGCGGAAACGCGCCGGAAGCGCCGCCAATTACGATGTTCTGCGGCGTGCGCCGTTTCAGCCACATCGTGTAGACGAACACGTAGAACAAGATCGCAACCGCCAGCAACGCCGCCGCGGCGACGTTGACAGTCAGCCCCATGACCGCAACCGCACCGATCGCCAGAACCACGCCGAAGCCGAGCGCATCGCCCGGCGCCACGCGGCCCATCGGAATCGGCCGCTGCCGCGTCCGTTCCATAACCGCGTCGATATCCCGATCGTACCACATGTTGATCGCGCCGGACGCCCCGGCGCCGACCGCGATACAGAGGACCGCGACCGCGGCGATGAGCGGGTGTATCGAACCCGGCGCAACCAGGAGACCGGCTAGCCCGCTGAACACGACGAGCGACGCAACGCGCGGCTTGAGCAGAGCGAAATAGTCACCCGGCCCCGCCAGCGCCGCTTCCGGCCGCTCGATCGTGCGATATGCGGTATCGCTCACCCTAATCGTCCCCTAATGGCTCTCCGGCCGTTCGCCGCTACTTGATTTCCGGGATTTCTTCGTAGCTATGGAACGGCGGCGGCGATGTTACTGTCCATTCAAGCGTCGTCGCTCCTTCGCCCCAATAACTGTTTTCGGCCGGGCGTCCCGCCTTCATTGCATAGGCCATCATGATGAAGAAAAACAGGGTCGACGCCGCGGTGAGGTAGGCGCCCAGCGACGACACCATGTTCCATCCGGCGAACCCGTCGGCATAGTCAATGTAGCGTCGCGGCATACCGGCGAGGCCGAGAAAATGCTGCGGGAAAAACGTCACATTAACGCCGATGAACGTCGTCCAGAAATGCAGCTTGCCGCCCCATTCCGGATAATGCCGGCCCGTCATCTTGCCGAACCAGTAATACGTGCCGGCAATGATCGAGAACACCGCGCCCAGCGATAGGACATAGTGGAAGTGCGCCACCACGTAGTAGGTATCGTGCAGCGCCAGATCGACTCCGGAATTTGCCAATACGACGCCCGTGACGCCGCCGACGGTGAACAGGAAGATGAAGCCGACTGCCCACAGCATTGGCGTATCGAAACGGATCGATCCGCCCCACATCGTCGCGATCCAGCTAAACACCTTAATGCCGGTCGGCACCGCGATAACGAGCGTAGCAGCCACGAAATAGGCGCGCATGTCGATATCCATACCAACCGTATACATGTGATGCGCCCAGACGATGAATCCGACGAATCCGATCGCCACCATCGCATAGGCCATACCGAGATAGCCGAAGATCGGTTTCTTCGAGAAGGTCGAAATGATGTGCGAGACGATGCCGAAGCCCGGCAGGATCATGATGTAGACTTCGGGGTGACCGAAGAACCAGAACAGGTGCTGGAACAGGAGCGGGTCACCGCCGCCCTCGGGCTTGAAGAAGGCCGTCCCGAAATTACGGTCCGTCAGCAGCATCGTTATCGCGCCGCCCAGAACTGGCAACGACAGCAGCAGCAGGAATGCTGTCACCAGGATTGACCAGGCGAACAGCGGCATCTTGTGCAAGGTCATGCCCGGCGCGCGCATGTTGAAGATCGTCGTGATGAAGTTAATCGCGCCGAGAATCGAAGACGCACCGGCCAAATGCAGCGAAAAAATGGCCATATCGACGGACGCGCCGGGATGTCCATCGACGTTCGATAGAGGCGGATACACCGTCCAGCCGGTCCCAGCGCCGCTACCGACGAGGGCAGAGCCCGCCAGGAGCAGCAACGAAGGCACGAGAAGCCAGAAGCTAATGTTGTTCATCCGCGGGAACGCCATATCCGGCGCGCCGATCATAAGCGGCACGAACCAGTTCCCGAATCCGCCGATCATCGCCGGCATGACGACGAAGAACACCATGATCAGGCCATGCGCGGTCACGAACACATTGAAAGCCTGACCATCCGGACTACCGTCTTCGTTCGTCATGAACTGGACGCCCGGTTCCATCAGCTCCATGCGCATATAGATCGAGAACGCACCACCAATGACAGCTGAGACTACGGCCAACAGCAGGTACATCGTACCGATGTCTTTGTGGTTGGTTGAATAAACGAAACGTCTCCAACCGGTCGGATCTGCGTGTCCAGCAGCCATATCGAATCCCTTCCTCTAGCGTCTCAGTCGGCGTCTGTGTTTTTCGCGATGCGGACCGGCTCAGGCGTACCATCCACCTTGGCGTATTTCTTCTGAGCCCGTTTGACCCACTTTTCGAACGCCTCCGGCGACACCGCTTCAACGGTGATCGGCATATAGGCGTGATTGACGCCGCAAAGTTCCGAGCAAAAGCCGTAATAGACGCCCGGTTTGTTGATCTGAACCCAGGTCTCGTTCAAACGCCCCGGCACAGTATCGAGTTTGATCCCGAACGCGGGCACGGCCCAGTTGTGCAGCACATCGTCCGCAGTCATCAGCAGCTGAACCTTCTTGCCGACCGGCAGTACAACACGTTCGTCCGTATCCATGTTGCGTTTCAGGCTCGAATCCTTGGCGAGATCTTCCGCGCTCACCATGTTAGCGTCGAAGGTGAAATTGCCTTGGTCGGGATACTCGTAGGACCAGTACCACTGGTGTCCGATGATCTTCAGCGTCATGTCCGGGTCTTCGACCCGGTCGGCGAAGTACATCAGCTTGAACGACGGAACCGCCATCACCACCAGAATTATAATAGGGACACCCGTCCAGAGAACCTCCAGCACCATGTTATGCGTGGTTGTCGACGGGGTCGGGTTTGATTTCTCGTTGAACCGGAAAACAATGATCAACAGGAGGACCATCACGAAGAGCGCGATGACGGTTGCGATAATCGTCACGAAGTCGTGAAAACTATCGATCTTTTCCATGGTCGGCGTCACCGCTTCCTGGAGACCAAGCTGCCAGTTCCTGGGTTCCGCTGCCATGGCGCCTTGAACGCCAAATACGCCAGCGAACACCGCCGCGAGCGCGACAAATCGTGCTATCACGTTGCTACTCCCACTCCCAAAACGACCGCGCGTCCGCCCCACACCCCGACGCTTGGACGCGACCAGCCCATACTAACCGGCTATCAAGTCAGTTCAAGCACCTCGACATCCGGCACCATCAGCATGAGTTAAACCCATGCAATATAATAAACAATTTACGTCATCTATACTCATGCCATAAGTGCGCGCGACACTATGCCGCAAAATCTTACACGATTCGGCATTTCGGTAGTTTGAAGACATCGAGACCGCTCGAATCGGTGTGTTGATTTGGTCGCCAGGCACGCCCCCAAATTTTACTCCGGCACCTCATCTGGTTAGGGAACAGAGACATATTATTGCCCAAAAACCAGGCTTCTTGGGCGACCGGCCAGGTCCGCCCGCGTGTCGCGAACGACCAATCCGTTCTCTTTCCCAATATCCGCGACCGCCCCGCATTGACCGGCACCGAATTCGATGATGGCGATCCCTTCGCACGCAAGGATTTGGGGTATTTCAGACATCAACCGGCGATATGCGGCGAAACCGTCCGCACCGCCGTCCAACGCCATCAACGGTTCAAATTTGGCGACCTCAGGCTGTAGTCGTGCGATCTCCGCCGTTGGAATATAGGGCGGATTGGAAACGATAAGATCGAATTGTCCGTTCAGGGATATTGCCCAATCGGCAATCAAAATTCGCCCGCGGTCCGACAATTTCAGCGCTGCAATGTTTCTCTGGGCGACCATTGCCGTAGCCAAGCTGCGCTCCACGCCGATGCCCCACGACGCCGAATACTCAATCAGCAGCGCGGCCAAAAGGCATCCCGTACCGGTCCCCAGGTCGAGAATACGCAACACTTGTGTGCAATCCTCAAAACGCTCAAGCGCGGCTTCTATAATCGTTTCGCTGTCCGGTCTCGGATCAAGGGTGTCGCGGGTCACTTCGAAGTCGAGACTCCAGAACTCCCGCCGCCCGAGGATGTGAGACATGGGTTCGTGCGCCGCGCGACGGTCGATTAACACGTTGTAGGCGTCACCGGTTTCGACGGCACGTTCCGGATAGCCGATCAATACCGCCTCCGAATGGCCCGTAGCATGCGCCAACAACAGGCGCGCCTCGCGCCAGGGGTTCTCTTTACCCGCCGCCGCCAATCGCGCCGCACCGCGTTTCAGGCAGGAACCGACATCGTTCATTCCAGACTGGACAGGCGCGCCGCCTGATCGTCGGAGATCAAAGGATCTATGACCTCGTCCAGCCCCTCGCCATTCACAACCTTGTCGATTTTATGCAGGGTCAAGTTGATCCGATGATCAGTCACGCGGCCCTGTGGAAAGTTGTATGTCCGGATACGTTCGGAACGGTCGCCGCTGCCCACTTGACTGCGCCGGTCGGCCGCCCGGGCGGCATCGAGCTGTTCACGTTCATGATCGTAAATGCGCGCGCGTAGGATTTTCATCGCCTTGGCGCGGTTCTTGTGCTGCGACTTCTCGTCTTGTTGCGAGACGACGATACCGGTTGGGATATGCGTGATACGCACCGCGCTATCCGTCGTATTGACGGATTGTCCGCCGGGGCCGCTGGCGCGGAAGATATCGACCCGCAGATCCTTGTCCTCAACTTGGACGTCGACTTCTTCGGCTTCGGGCAACACCGCGACGGTCGCGGCGGACGTATGCACCCGTCCGCCGGACTCCGTCGTCGGCACGCGCTGCACCCGATGGACGCCGGACTCGAACTTCAGACGTGCGAACACGCCACGCCCGGAGATCAAGGCAGAGGCTTCCTTGTAACCGCCCAGTTCGGTTTCGCTGATACTCATGGTCTCGAATTTCCAACCGCGTATGTCGGCGTAGCGTTGATACATGCGGAAAAGCTCGGCCGCGAACAGAGACGCCTCGTCGCCACCCGTGCCGGCGCGTACTTCCAGAATCGCGTTCTTCGCATCTGCCGCGTCTTTCGGCAGCAGCATGATCCTGAGCTCGCTTTCGAGTTCGGGCAGGCGCGCCTTAAGGCTCCGCGCTTCGGCTTCCACCAATGCCTTCATGTCGGCGTCGCCATCGACCGCGAGTTCCGCCAAATCTTCCAATTCGGATTTGGCATCCTTGAGCGCTTTCACTTTTTCGACGACCGGGGACAGCTCGGCGTACTCCATCGACAACGACGTGAATTTCGAGGGTTCGAGGCTGCCCGACGACATCAACGCCGACAGTTCGTCCTGCCGTGCGATCAGGCTGTCAAATTTTTCCTCCATGCTCATCTTTCGTTCCCGTCTCCCTTCGCACCGAGATTGAAAAGGCGGCGTATAAGTTGCTCCGCGGATGCGACGAAACTAGCCCGATTGCCCGACCCTGTCTCCGCAATTTCCCGCATCGCGCGGCTCGGCTCGTGCAATAACTTGTTGATTAGCATGCGGGTGGCAGTTTCAGCGTCCACATTCGGCTCGGCCCGCAACAGGTCTTCACGGGTCGCTTCGAAATATTCACGGAGCGCCACAATCGCCGGCACCGCATCCAAGGCAGCCCGATTGCGGCGCCAGGCCGCGACCTCCTGGTCGACGATGTCCCAAGCCGAATCCGCTGCGATGCCCCTCGTCGAACGTCCTTCCATGGCAACCCGTTCCAGATCGTCGAGCGTGAAAAGAAATGCGCCTTCCAAATCGCCGACTCCCGGATCGACATCGCCCGGAACACCGGCGTCTATCAGCAGGACCGGCCGCCGCCGTCGCGCCACCAGCGCCCGTTCCATTGCGACCGATGTGACGAGATGGCGCCCGGTACCGGCTGCGGCGACGACGATGTCGGCGTCCCGGAGCGCGGCATCGAACGCATCGAACGGTACAAATCCATACCCAGCTCGTCTCGCTGCCGATTCCGTACGCCGGGAAGGGCCGCTCATCGTGATCCTCGAAGCCCCGGCTGCGCGCAGCTGTTCAACGATGATATCGCCCATATCGGCGAGACCGACGACGAGCAGCCCGACGTCGGCCAAGTCGCCTTGGACATCGCGTGCGATTCGCCCCGCGGCCGACGCGATGGAAACGGGGCGGTGGCCGATCTCCGTTTCCGTTCTGACGCGTTTCGCAACGGTGTAGGCCGCTTGCAGGAGGCTCTCCAGTTCGACGCCGACCATGCCGCAACCTTGCGCAAAGCGGTGCCCCTCTTTGACCTGCCCCAGCACTTGAGGTTCGCCGACAGTCTGACTGTCGAGCGACGCGGAGACGGCGAATATCTGACGGACAGCGGCTTCGTCGTAGTGCTCGTAAATCTGATCGGCGATGGCGCTTTCGGGTTCCCCTGACCCGGCCACCAGCATCTGCCTAACGACTCTCGCAGCGCTGTCTGGGTCACTGGCAACCGATTGAATTTCCACCCGGTCGCAAGTCGACAAGACGATGGCTTGCGCTATCCCTTGTTCTGTCAGCTTGGCAAGGAACAGGGAAGCTTTCCCTTCGTCGAGGAAAATGCGGTCGCGCAGACCTACGGTGCTGGAACGATGATTCGCGCCAACAACAAAGGGCCGCATCGGCGCACCCGCTGTCACCGGCGTTACCGGTATGGGGCGAGAAATTCCTGGAGGGAGGCCAAAGACACCTCTTCCTGCTCGCCCGTATCCATGTGCCGCACCGTCGCAGCGCCCCGCGCCAGTTCGTCGTCGCCAAGGATGACCGTCGCAGCGGCGTTGAGCCTGTTGGCGCGTTTCATGCGGCGGCTCAAATTACCGCTATAGCCGATATCCGCCCGGTATCCACCACGCCGCAGCTGCTCCGTCAAATTGAACCCAGCCTCGCGCCCCGGCTCGCCGACCGGAATGACGACAATGGGCCGCGCCGCCGATGGCGGGTCTCCGCATAACATGGCAAGCCGCTCTATTCCGCCGGCCCAGCCGACACCGGGAGTCTCCCGACCGCCCATCATGCCAATCAACCCGTCATACCGGCCGCCAGCAATGACGGCGCCCTGGGCGCCAAGTGCTTGCGTGGTGAATTCGAACGCGGTGTGACAGTAATAATCGAGACCGCGCACCAGACGCGGGTTCAAGGTATAGGCGATTTCCAACGCGTCGAGCCCGTCTCGAACCGCGCTAAAAAATTGCTGGCTATCTTCGTTCAAGTAATCTTCGAAGATGGGCGCATCCGAAACAATTTTCCGGTCGCGCTCATTCTTGGAATCAAGTATTCGCAATGGGTTTCGTTCCAGCCGCTCCCGGCTATCGGATGAAAGATCGTCCACATAGCTGGAAAAGTAGGTGACCAGTGCCTCGCGGTAGCGGCCGCGGCTCTCAGCATCGCCTAGCGTGTTGAGTTCGAGCGCCGTTTCGCCCAAAACGCCAAGATCGTCCAGGACACGGGCGCCGCAGGCAATTACTTCGAGATCGGCCTGCGCTTGTTCGACGCCGATCAGCTCAACACCTATCTGGTGAAACTGGCGCAGCCTCCCCTTCTGTGGCCGCTCGTATCGGAACATCGGTCCGCTATAGAAAAACCTCACCGGCACGCTCTGCGCCAACCCCTCGGAGATGAAACTGCGCGCCACGCCGGCGGTGTTTTCCGGTCGCAACGTGATTTCCTCGCCGCCCTTGTCGACGAAGGTGTACATCTCTTTGGTGACGACATCGGAAGTATCACCGAGGGTTCGTTTGAACACATGGCTGAATTCGAACATCGGCGTCGCCATTTCGTCGAAGCCATAGCGCGCCGCCGCATCTCGCGCAGTATCCGACACATGTCGATGAGCGCGCATTTCATCGGGCAGAAGATCATGCGTGCCGCGAACGGGCTGTAGCGTTGCCATTATTTCAAAGCCATGGTTCTGTAAATCCGGGCGCGGCGAATGTGCGCAAATCGCTGCGAATAATCAAGCTCTGGTCCGTAAACTGCGGTGGGAAAACCACGATGTTCGGTGGCTAACGCGACGTGCCTGCCTTCAAGCTATCTGCGTCCAACGCAACATTACGGCGCACCGCGCCATTCGGCCCGATATCCGGGATGACGGATCCGTCGACTGTTATTTCGAGCCCACCGGCATTACCGGTTTCCATTAGCAGATCAGGTTTATCGGGTACCCGGAAACTGTCTCCCGCCCGCAGTACACGGGTAAGCAGCTTAGTACCATCCGGATCGCTAATCTGGACCCAGCTGTCAATTCGCGCTTTTATCGTCACTCGGGAAACGCCGTCATCGCTACCATATTGGCGAGGCTCAGCGGAAGCAACGGCCGGCGGTTCAGGCGGCAATGGCGCAATCGCCGCGACTTGTTGGGTCTCGGCCGGCGCCACGCCGGCGGGCGTCGTAGTCGTATCGACCTGGTCGACCGGCACGACAGGTGTTGTCTGCGGTTCGGTAACTTGCCGCATTTCTTCCGCCGTCGGAGAATCGGCCACGCTTGTCAATTCCGCCGGCGCGGAGATCGACGTATTCGGCTCATTGGGCAACGCTGACGATTCTGCCGCGGGAACCGGTGTTGCCGCTCTCGACTCGTTAACGTTTTCCGCGGCATCCGACGCGGCAACCGTCTCCGAACGAACTACAGTGTTCCGGCCTGAATGGACCGCAACGACAACGGGTTTGTCGACAACAGGCGCGGCCTCCGTTTGAACTGATGCCGGTTCCGGTGGTGCCACCGTCGGCGTCGCGGCAACGCGATCGTTCGGCTGATCCGCCACCGGCTTGGCTATTACACCTGCCGCGGCGACGGTCTCCATCCGCGGGGCTTCTGGTGCTGGCGCTGGCGATACAGGCAGCGTCGGCGGCTGTGCCTCCACAGCGCTAGGTTTCGTCGCGACCGCCGCTGTCTCCGTCGGGGGCCCGGTCACCGTCTTCGAAACATCGCCGGCGTCTCCGGAACCCAGCAGCGACGAGAACTGTTCCGGGAGCGCCGGTACGAGTTCGGCGAATTTAACGTTCTGCTGAGCGAAAATTGCCCAACCGGCATAGACCAGCACCAACGAAATCACAGCGACAAGAATTATGGTCCCACTCGGCACCTTTCCCTCAGGCAGGGGTGAGGGAAATACCAAGCGTATGTCGTCGCCAAGTTCCGCCGTCTCGTCCTTGTAGCGTTCGACGATCGCCGGACCGTTCAATCCAAGATAATCGGCGTAAGCCCGCACGAAGCCCATCGCATATGCGGCGCCGGGCAAATCGTCGACGCGGCCTTCCTCGATCGCGAGGAGATAGTTATAGCGAATGTTTAGGTACCCGGCGGCTTCGCGCAATTCGACGCCGAATTCCTCGCGCTTGGTCTGCAGTAATTCGCCAACGGTACGCGGTAAAGATTCTACGGGATTAAGGTGAACGACGTCCGAACCGGCAAATTCCGAATCGTCCGACCGAACTATCTTTTTTAATCCTCTCGCCATCGCACGCTGTATCCAAAAATCGGATTTGTCCAAAAGATTGCGGGTTACCAATTACACGAGATCAACCGCCATCCACATACATTGACCAGAAACGGACAGAACTCAGCATGGTCAATGCATTATAAAAAGAACCAAACCGTTAATATACTATAAAGGAAACAATGTACTGGCAATAAATAATGGTTGCCAAAATCAGTCATCGCTCAAGCAAGTTTGCAACAAGTAATAAATATATGTTTGCAACGTTGTCAGATTAGCCGGCCATTATTCGCTGGCACGGTGTATAGACGCTGATGTTTCAACGATCACTCGGCATCTAGCCCATAGGCTGTATGAAGCGCGCGCAATGCAAGTTCGGTGTATTCTTCGGCGATCAGCACGCTAATTTTAATTTCCGACGTCGAAATCACCTGAATGTTGATCCCCTTCTCGGCGAGTGCCTGAAACATCCGTTTGGCAACCCCCGCATGCGAGCGCATGCCCACGCCGATCACGGAAACCTTGACCACGTCGGAATCGGAACTCAGCGATTCGAAATTGATTTCTTTCTTGATTTTTTCGAGGACTTCGATCGCACGATCAAAATCCGATTTGCCGACCGTAAAGGTCATGTCCGTCCGCTTGCCGTCGGCGGAAACGTTCTGGACGATCATATCGACATTGACGTTCGCATCGGATAACGGGCCGAAGATTCCGGCTGCGACGCCGGGCCGGTCGGCGACACTGACCAGGGTTACCTTCGCCTCGTCTCGGCTATAGGCGATGCCGCTTACGACTTGCTGTTCCACGATTTCATCCTCATCGACAACGAGAGTGCCCGGCAGGTCGCCAAAAGTCGAACGGACCTGCATACGGACCCCCCGGTTCATAGCCAGCTCGACGGCGCGGGTTTGCAGGACCTTAGCGCCCTGTGACGCCATTTCGAGCATTTCTTCGTATGTAATTTTCTCGAGTTTCCGCGCTCTTGTCACAATGCGGGGGTCGGACGTATAGACCCCGTCGACATCCGTATAGATATCGCATCTTTCGGCGTCCAACGCCGCCGCCAGCGCGACTGCGGACGTGTCGGATCCGCCGCGCCCGAGCGAGGTGATCCGGTCTTGCGGCGATATGCCCTGGAACCCGGCGACAACGGCCACGACGCCGTCGGCGAATTGACCAATCATGCGCGACGGATCGATATCCGCTATTCGCGCCTTGCCATGCACATCGTCGGTCCGAACCGGAACCTGCCAGCCGAGCCAGGAACGTGCCGGCACGCCGATTGCCTGTAGCGCGAGCGCCATCAGGCCGCAGGTGACCTGTTCGCCCGATGCGACCACCACATCGTATTCTCTGGTATCGTGCAGCCGGCTGATTTCGTTGACTTTCGAGACCAAATCATTGGTCACGCCGGACATCGCCGACAGTACCACGGCGACTTCGTTGCCGCAGTCATATTCGGCTTTTACCCGGCCCGCGACGTGTCGTATGCGATCGAGGTCGCCGACCGAAGTGCCGCCGAATTTTTGTACGATGCGCGCCATCGCTGAAGTCCGTATTTTTGCCCCTGTCACCGGTTGCCCCGGCGCGGCGGCGTATCCATACTCGTATGAATTATCGGGCGCAAGTGTGCGTGTTTCAGATTTGGGAGCGATTCCAGCGATGTCGGCGGATAGTGCAAGCGCGCAAGACGCTTCGGTGGACGACTCGGAAGTCGCCAAATTTGCCGCCCTTGCGGAAACATGGTGGGACACCGAGGGTCCATTTCGCCCGCTGCACCGATTTAATCCCATCCGGCTGCGGTTCATTCGCGATCGAATCGCCGAGCATTTCGGCCGCGACCCCTTGGCCGCGAATCCGCTGGAAGGACTCCGTTTCCTCGACATCGGTTGCGGCGGCGGTCTGCTCGCGGAGCCGCTGACCCGGTTGGGCGCGCAGGTCGTTGGGATCGACGCGGCGGCGAAAAACATCAAGGTCGCCGCCTTACATGCCAAGCTGGGTGGTCTTTCGATCGACTACCGCCATACGACCGCGGAAGCATTGCTGGAACAGGGCGAATGTTTCGACGCCGTGCTCAACATGGAAGTGGTCGAGCATGTCGCGGACGTGAATGCCTTTCTGGAAGCGTCGGGCGGCCTTGTCGCCGACGGCGGCATAATGATCGCGGCGACCTTGAATCGAACGTTTAAATCCTACGCGCTGGCAATCGTCGGCGCGGAATATATTTTGCGTTGGCTTCCGCAAGGCACTCACGACTGGCGGCGTTTCGTCCGCCCGTCTGAATTGGCCGCCGGCCTTCGCCGCGCCGGCATGACGGTAAAATCCTTCACGGGCGTGATATACAACCCTCTGACGGGCGCTTGGTCTCTCAACGACCGCGATCTCGACGTGAACTATATGGCGATTGCCGTCCGGACCGGCTGACTTTAGCTATCGGTCGGCGGGACCCAGGGAATTCGGCCGAATTCAACCCCTTCTTCCGCCAGTTCGCCCGCTTCCTGGTCCGATGCTTCGCCGTAGATGTCCCGATGTTCGGCTTCGCCATAGTGAATTTTGCGCGCTTCCTCGGGAAAGTCAGCGCCGACATAGTCGCAATTCTCTTCCACCGTTTCGCGCAACTTGACCAGCATCTTCTTCATCGCTGCGGGCGGAATATCGTTTGATTGCCCGCTTTCGCTTTTCGCGATGCGCGGCGCCATAATCGTTTTTTCGACTTTGGTGCTGCCGCAAACCGGGCACGCAACCGCCTTCTTCTTGACCTGCTCGCCATAGGCATCGCTATTGCTGAACCAAGCCTCGAATACATGCTCTTCTGGGCACTGAAGATCGTAAGAAATCATTCCGGTAGGAACCGTATTGCGTTATTTACGTCGTACAACGCACGAAGATGGTGCCTAACACACTGTCCCGCAAGAGTTAAAATTTTCAGCACGAGATGACCGAACCGAACCCGCATAACAATGTGTCTAATCCATCACCTTGGATCGAGCGCTTCGCGGACTGCATACCGCGAGGGGGTAAGGTTCTCGACTTGGCCTGCGGCGGCGGGCGGCATGGCCGGTACTTTCTTCGTCTCGGACACGACACTGTCTTTGTCGACAAGAATACCGCAGCGCTCGACGACCTTGTGGCGCATGAGCACGCCGAGATTGTCGAGACCGACTTGGAAACGGACATCGGGTGGCCTCTGGGTCGCCGCAGTTTCGATGCCGTTATCGTTGCGAACTATCTGTGGCGGCCGATACTCCCCAATATCGTCGCCGCCATCGCACCGGGCGGTCTCTTGCTTTATGAGACCTTCGCGCTGGGAAACGAAGCGTTCGGTCGTCCGCGAAATCCGGACTTTCTGCTACGTCCCGGCGAGCTGCTAGACACTGTTCGGGGCCGGCTCGACGTGTTGGCCTACGAACAGATCTACCAGGACGTGCCCAGCCCGCGCGTCATACAGCATATCGCTGCCCGGAGACCGCTATGATCCACGAAGTCGATCGGCGAGGCTTTATTGCGAGCGACGATCCTGACCGGATCGACTACGCTGCGCTGCACGGTTTTCTTACAAATTCGTACTGGGCGCGCGGCATTTCACTAGAGCTGGTCGAAAAGTCGGTACGCAATTCGGTCTCGATGGGCCTCTATGCCGATCACCGCATGATCGGGTTCGCCCGCGCGGTCACCGACTACGCGACTTTCGCTTATCTTGGCGATGTATTCGTATTGGAAGCGTGGCGCGGCCGGGGACTCGGACTGTTCGTTTCCCGCTGCGTGGTCGAACATCCCCGCCTGCAAGGGCTCAGGCGGTGGATATTGTCGACCCACGATGCGCACGGCGTTTACGCCAAACTCGGCTTCGGGCCGTTGGCCGACCCAAGCGGGATCATGACGGTCCACGACCCGGATATTTATAGGCGTTGAACCGTCCTATTCGCCCGCCAGGCGCAGCGCCTCGGGCGCCGCGTAGTCGCGGTCGTGGGTGAGCGAGGGGACCATCGATCGGGCTTCATCGACTTTCGCCAAATCCAGATCGGCGACGATGACACCGGGTTCCTCGCCTGCGTCGGCCAGCACTTCGCCCCAGGGAGAGATGATCAATGAATGCCCGTAGGTCTTGCGGCCATCCTCATGATCGCCGCATTGCGCCGGTGCGATCACGAAACACCCGTTTTCGATCGCGCGCGCGCGCAGCAATGTGTGCCAATGGGCGCGGCCTGTTGGCCGGGTAAAGGACGACGGTACGGTAAGGATACGCGCACCGGCGTGCGCCAGCGTCCGATAGAGGCTAGGAAACCGCATGTCGTAACAAATCGTCATGCCCAGCGGTCCCCACGGCGTCTCGGCGACGACGGCGCGCTCACCGGGTCGGAATCTTTTCGATTCGCGGTAGCTTTCGCCGCCTTCCAGATCGACATCGAACATGTGGACCTTGTCGTACTTTGCGACGACGACGCCGCTCGGGTCGATGAGGAAACTGCGATTGGCCATCCTGGAATCGTCTTCAAGCTTCACGACGAGTGAGCCTGCCAGCAACCAAATTCCCAGCTCCGCGGAGAGTTCACGAAAAGCCATCAGCGCCGGCTCTGTCGCCTCTGGGTGCGCCTTTTTCTCCAGGCCTCCAGGCCGCTTCTCGCAAAGATTGACGACTTCAGGCATCGTCACGAAGGTTGCGCCCTCGGCATGCGCCCGTCGCACCATTGCGCTCGCCGCCGCAACGTTCGGCGCAATTTCCGCAGCCGACGTCGTCTGGACGCAGGCAGCGCGCAGGATCACGCCGCGCCTTCCAGCATCGGGTCGAGTTTGCCCGCTGCTTCGAGCGCGTAAAGTTCGTCGCAACCGCCAACATGCTGGCCGTCGATGAATATCTGCGGCACGCTCGTGCGGCCCCCGGCACGTTCGACCATTTCGGCCTTGCGAACCCGGTCCATCATCACGTTGATATCCTCGAACGCGACGTCTTTCTTATTCAGAAGTCCCTTAGCGTGGTGACAAAATCCGCACAGGGGATTCGAGTAAATTTCAATTTTCGCCATCTCTGCTCTCATAAAACTCAGCGTTTCGACACAGTAGATACTTAGGCGATTTCGCCGCAAGTTCCACACATTTTTTCTGTATTAGGACCGCCGCTTGATCGGACTGGCCTCCTACGTTTGTATATCGGCGCGCCATGGGCGCAAGAAGGTGAAAGAATTAGGCGACGCGCCCCATGGCGCCGAACCACCAAGGAGGATGGTGAATGAGATTCAGTTTCTCGGACGAACAGGAAGAGTTTCGCGTTTTCTTGCGGCGATTCCTCGAGGACAAATCGCCGACGACGGAAGTCAGGCGGCTCATGGAGACCGACAAAGGCTATGACGAGGCGGTCTGGAATCAGTTGAGCACCGACCTCGGTCTGCCCGCCGTCCATGTCCCCGAAGAGTATGGCGGTCAAGGCTTCAGCTACGGCGAACTCTGCATCGTGCTGGAGGAGATGGGCCGGGCTCTGCTCTGCGCACCCTATTTCTCCTCCGCGGTTTTGGCGACGACAACCATCCTCAATGCCGGAACCGAGGAGCAGAAACGCACCTTGCTGCCGCCGCTCGCCGCCGGCGAGACGCGCGCGGCGCTGGCGGTCACCGAGGCGAACGGGCTTTGGGACTGTTCAGGCGTAGAGACAACCGCAACGGAGGCCGGCGGCGGTTACACGCTGAACGGCGGCAAGAGCTTCGTACTCGACGGCCACACTGCCGATACGATCGTCGTACTCGCCCGGGCCCCGGGATCGAGCGGTGATGACGGACTTTCGTTTTTTACGGTGCCGGGAAGTGCGGCAGGGTTGACGCGAACGCTCCTCAAAACAGCAGATCCGACACGCAAACAGGCACGGCTGGATTTCAAAGACGTACAGGCCGAACTGATGGGCGAAGCGGGCGGGGCGGCTGGGCCGCTCGCCAAGACACTCGACCTTGCCGCGATCTGCCTCGCAAACGAAATGGTCGGCGGCGCCGACAGGCTTCGGGAATCCGCCGTAGATTACGCCATGATGCGCGTCCAGTTCGGCCGCCAGATCGGCTCGTTCCAGACCATGAAACACAAATCGGCCGACATGCTGCTCGAAGTGGAGCTCGCCAAGTCGGCGGCCTACTACGCGGCCGCGGCGGCGGCGGAAGAGGACGAGGATTTGCCCGCACTCGCCAGTCTCGCCAAGGCCAGCGCGTCGTCTGCCTATATGCAGACCGCGATCAACACGGTGCAGATTCACGGCGGCATCGGATTCACCTGGGACAACGACACGCATCTCTGGTTCAAGCGCGCGAAAAGCTCGGAAGTCTTTCTCGGCGATCCGAGCTATCACCGCGAGCTGCTGATGCAGCGCTGGGACGTCTGAGGGAAAGGGATTGGCAATGAACGAAGTCAACGAAGCGACTGTCCGCGAAGAAGTCCGAACCTGGCTCGAAGCGAACTGGGATCCCAATCTCGGACTCGTCGAATGGCGCGAAATACTGATCGATTCCGGCTGGGGCGCGCCGACCTGGCCGACGGATTGGTTCGGCAAAGGCTATTCCGACGCGATGGGGCGGACGATCGACGAGGTGTTCGCCGAAATCGGAGCGGTCACCGTGGCGCGCACCGGCATCCGCAATCTCGCCGCGGCGACAATCCTGGCGCATGGCACCGATCTGCATAAGAAGAAATTCCTGCGCCGCATCCTGACCGGCGAAGACACCTGGTGTCAGCTGTTCAGCGAACCCGGTAGCGGCTCGGATTTGGCCGGCGCCACCACGCGTGCCGACAAGAAGGGCAACAAGTGGATCGTCAACGGTCAGAAAGTCTGGACCACCAGCGCGCATCACGCACAATTCGGGTTGTTGCTGGCGCGCACCGACTGGGATGTGCCTAAGCATAAAGGGTTGAGCTATTTCATCCTCGACATCGAACAGTCTGGCGTCGAGGTTGTGCCGCTGCGCCAGATGAATGGGCACGCCTCGTTCAATCAGGTGTTCTTCACGGATGCGGAGATCGAGCCGGAGTTCCAAGTCTCGGAATTGGGCGACGGCTGGAATGTGGCGACGACGACCCTGATGCATGAGCGCCGCGGCGCCGATGGATTGCGCCGCTATCAGCAAGCATCCGACCGTCCGGAACGTTGTTACAAGGAAGAGGCGGAAGAAATCGTCCACCAGCTCGAACCCTACAAATGGTATCCGCAGCGCGCCGGCCGCGTCGATCTGGTAGTCGAACGCGCCAAGGAAACCGGTAGAAACGCGGATCCGGCGGTACGCCAGGAAATCGCCAAATTGCTGATCATGGCAAAATCTGCCGAATGGACCGCGCGGCGCGCACGCGCCGCTCAGGAACAGGGACAACAGCAGGGTCCGGGCGGTTCTATCGGTAAGCTGACATCCAGTAACGTGGCCAAGCAGGCGGCGCATGTACACACCATGATCACCGGCGCCGACGCCATGCTGACCGGAGACGACAGTCCGATGGACGGCACCATCGCGGAAATCCTGGTGTCCTTCCCAGCGACCTCGATCGCTGGCGGCACAGACGAAATCCAGCGCAACATCATCTCCGAGCGTGTCCTCAGGATGCCGAAAGAGACCCGTATGGACGCCGGCATGCCATTCCGCGATGTACCGCGGAACATCGTCAAAGACTAATTGATCGAAGGAACAGCCACAGTGACTTCAACGCCGCGCGGCCCGCTTCAGGGTGTCCGTGTCATCGACTTAACGACCGTCATGCTCGGCCCGTTCAGCACCCAGATATTGGGCGAGATGGGCGCCGACGTCATCAAGGTCGAACCGCCCGGCGGCGATATCGGGCGCTGGACCGGCGTCGGCAAGTCGCCCGGCATGTCCGCGGCATACATGATGAAGGGCCGCAACAAACGCAGCGTCGTGCTCGACCTGAAGAAGGAAGAGGCGCGCGAACCGTTGCAGCGGCTGGTCGAGACCGCCGACGTGTTCGTCCACAACATTCGCCCTAAGGCGGCGGCACGGATCGGCATCGACTACGAGACCATCTCGGCCTGGAAGGATGATATCGTGTATGCCGCCGCGACCGGTTATGGCGAGGACGGACCCTATGTCGACAAACCGGCCTATGACGACCTGATTCAAGGCGCCTCGGGCTTGGCGGCCCTGTTCGGCGCGGTTACCGGCACGCCGCGCTACGGCCCCAGCGTGCTAGCAGACAAGACGACCGGCCTGTTCCTGACCTACGCCATCACGATGGCGCTGTTCCACCGCGAACGCACCGGCGAGGGGCAGCGCGTCCATGTGCCGATGTACGAGGCCTTTTCGAACTTCGTCATGAACGAGCATATGCAAGGCCGCCTGTACGAGCCGCCGCTCGGTCCGGCAGGATATCAGCGCATGCTGACACCGCACCGCCGCCCCTTCCCCACCGCGGATGGCCATGTCTGCGTGCTGCCGTACAACGACAAGCATTGGGCGGCCTTCTTCGATGTCGTGGGCAAACCCGAATTGACCAGCGATCCGCGTTTCGCCGACCAGCCGTCGCGGTCGAAGAACATCGATGCGCTGTACGAGATCGTTGTCGGCGTCATGCAATCCAAGACATCGGCGGAATGGCTGGCAACCTTGGAGGAAGCCGACATACCGGTAATGCCGATGAACGAACCGGAAGATCTGTTCGACTGCCCGCATCTCAGTGCGGTCGACATGTTTCCGACCGTCGAGCATCCGACGGAGGGGACGATCCGGCACATCAAGGTACCGGTCAGTTTTTCCAAAACGCCCGGCGGGTACTACCGGCACCCGGAGCAACTTGGACAAAGCACGGCTGCGGTACTGGAAGAAATCGGCTATTCGGCGGACGAAATCGCCGCGCTACAATCGTCGGGCGCGACGGGCAAACAGAACGGTTAGTTCATCTCGCCAAGCAGCCGCTCGACGGCTTGCGCTGCCGATAGGAACCGGTGATCCTGATTTCGGTGGCCGGTCAACTGCACGCCGAGCGGCAACCCCTTCGGTCCCGACCCGGCCGGCAAGGTAACCGCAGGCACATAGGTTGCGGTCCACGGCAAGTTGAATATCGGATTACCCGTACTGTCGATCCCTTCCGGCGCCTCGCCGCTCGCGCTCGGCGTCAGCAATAGATCGTAGTTCTCCATCGCCGAAGCGAAGCGGCTGCGGTAGGTCTCCAACACCAGCAACGCGCTACGATAATCGTCATAGGAGCACGCGATACCGTCATTGACCCGGCCTTTGAGCAGCTTCTCGCTTAGTTGATCGGCATGATGCATCCGTTCATGCAACATGACGCGAGCGAACTCATAACCGGAAACGGCGCGCATGGCGCCAACCAGACCGTCCGCCCCCTCCGGCATTACGAAATCTTCAACGGCCGCCCCGGCGCGGGACAAGCGATCCGCAACGTCTCCAATCAGAGCCTGCGTGTAAGGTTCCGCCTGATCCCACCAGGGCGTACGGCAGATGCCAACGCGTAAGGTATCGAGAGCAACGGAATTCAACGATTCGAACGGCTGCACCATCACGGCAGCGCGAAACAGCGCCAGATCGGCGACCGACCGCGCAATCAGACCGAGCGTATCGAGCGACGGCGAATTATCCCGTACCCCCGTCAGGTTGAATTCGCCATAACTCGGCTTGTAGCCGACCGTGCCGCAGAACGCCGCCGGGCGAATTATCGAGCCGGTCGTCTGCGTCCCGAACGCCGCAGGCACCATGCGCGCGCCTACCGCCGCCGCGGACCCACTTGATGAACCGCCCGGCGTGTGACCGGGATCGAACGGATTGCGGGTCGGTCCTGGTTGGACATGCGCGAATTCCGCCGTAACCGTCTTGCCGAACAGGATCGCACCCGCGTTTCGGCATGCTGCGATACACGGTGCGTTCCAGCGTGGCCTGTTATCTCGGTAGATCGGCGAGCCGTGCGCCGTCGGCATGTCCGCGGTATCGATGATGTCCTTCGCGCCGAACGGAACCCCCTGCAGTAATCCTTTTGTCGACGCCCGATCGGCCGCTTGCGCGGCGGCAAGCACCGCGTCTCGGTCGAAATAGGCCCATGCCTCTAGAGTTTTCTCTTGTGCTTCGATCCGCTCGATACAGGCGGCGGCGACTGCCTCACGGGTCAAGTCGCCAGCATCGACGGCCGCGACGATTTCGGTCGCGGTTAATTCAGAGGGAGAGATCATTGGCGTGGAATTCCTAGGTGTTTAACTTTGCGGTCGGATAACCCGCGCGAGGGTCAGCACATCGACCGCTGCCGCCCCCGAGCGCTTCAAAATACGCGCGCATTCTTCGACCGTTGCACCGGTTGTCTGTACGTCATCCAGCAAGAGCACGCGCGCGCCGCGCAATTGCGCGCGCCATTCCTCTCTCACGGCGAACGCGCCGCGAACGTTGCGGATTCGCGCTGTACGTGACATCCGGCCCTGCGAGGGGGTTCGCCGCCGCCGCCTTAGAAGGTCCGACGCGACCGGCTTCCCCGATTCCCGGCTCAGCGCGTGCGCCAACAGCGCGGCCTGATTGAAACGCCGGGCAAACAGCCGCAAGCGGTGCAGCGGCACAGGCACGAGAAGATCGGCATCCGCGATCAGCGCCGTACCGGCTCGTGACAGCCAGCGCCCAAAGGCCGGCGACAGATGGGTCTGATCGGCATGCTTGAAGGAAAGGATCAGCGACCGGCTGGCATCGTCATAGGCGAACACTGCGCGTGCCCGATCGAACTGCGGGGCGTGCCGCTGACAGGCGCCGCACAGGCTTTCCGAGGGAACCTCATACTCGAACGGATAGCCGCAACAGGCGCAGGCAGGCGGGCCCAGGAAATGAATTCCGTCCCAACAAGCCGCGCAAAGCGCGCCGTCCTCCGCCACCGTCGCGCCGCACAACATGCATCGCGCGGGCAGTACCGCGTTGAGCGCCGTCCGGGCCAGCGAGGCAGCGTCGGGCATCGCCGCTAAGGCGCGAATTCCGGAAAGACGAGCGTGCCGTCCCGCTTGATCTGATTGATCAGTTCGATCTCCCAGTCAAGATACTGGTTCATGGCATCCTCGACCGTCCCTTCACGGTCGTAGGGCTTGTAAAAGATGTCCTCCCGGTCAGCCGCCAGGTTCGAATAGCCCTCCTCGGTCGGCAGCCCCGCAACGCGCCAGGCCGCGGTTCCGCCGTCGAGCGCAAACACCTTGGCATCCGTCAATGCCGCCAGATCCTGCGCGGCAAGGCGCGCCAGCCGGCCGTCGGCACTGGTCACGACGAACGTGGCTGCTTTGGGAAGCCGCGACAGGGCGTCTTCCAGCCGGGCGCGGATCGCCCACCAGGCCCCCGCAATATGGCCGTCGCGATATGCCAAGCTATCCGCCACGTCGATGATAAGAGCGTCAGCCGGAACGTTTCCTGGCGCAATGCGCGCAACTGACGCCGTATCGACTTCCGGAACGCCGGCAGCGTATGCGCCCGGTTCGGTCGGCAATCCCTCGAGGCCGTCCTGCAGGACGTACACATCGGTCCATCCCATCTGGACAAGCCAATGCGCCGTCATCGTGGCGCGGACGCCGGTATCGTCGATCAGGACGACCCGCGCGTTGCTCGTAGCCACATACTTGTCCGTCGCCTGGACGAGTTGTCCACCGGCCGCCTGGCGCGCGCCCGCGACGTGACCGGCCGCATATTCCTCCGGCGACCGAACGTCGAACAGGTAAAGCGAGCGTTCGTCGGTCTCGCCCTGCCAAAGCTTGACGGTTGCGGCATCTGTTGTCTGGACGCCGTACTTGTCGGCAACCTGCGCGACGGCACTTTGCGACCATTCAAGCGCAATATCGGTTACCGGACCGTACATTCGCGTCGCACCATGCTCCAACTCCAGACCGGCGAGATGCCAGCCCATGGTGCCGTTGGTAAGCGCCATGACCTTGTTTGGCGTCCCCGCGTTGATCAGCGATTGTGCGCCAATGATCGAACGCGTACGGCCGGCGCAATTGACGACAACCAAAGTCTCTGGATTGGGCGCCAAATCGCGGACGTGATAGGCGAGTTCGGCGCCCGGCGAGTCGATTCCGCCCGGAATATTCATCCGGTGGTATTCATCCATCGGCCGACTGTCGAGGATCACCAGATCCTCGCCGGCGTCGATCTTGGCCTTGAGGTCCTCGGCGGAGATATTCGGCGTGCCGCTATGATGCTCGACATACTCGCCGAATACCTTGGACGGCACGTTCATGCCGCTGAACAGCTCGAAGCCGGCATCTGCCCAGCCCTGAACGCCCTGGGTCAGGATGGAAAGATCGCTGTAGCCCATCGTGGTCAACACATTCGCGGCGCGCTCCGACAAGCCGCCCCCGGCGTCGACCAGCACGATCCGGGTACCGGACCGCGGGATCAAATCGCGCACCGCCAACTCCAGCACGCTTAGCGGAATGTTATTGCAGCGCAGGATGTGGCGCTGCCCGAAGACGCCCTCCTCGCGTACATCCACGACGGCAAGTTCGCCCCCCTCGTCGAAAGCGGCGCGAAGCGCCCTGGCATCGATGGCATTGGCTGACGGCATGTCTTCCTCCCTCTGGAATGTTTCGACAACTCTACGCAACCCAAGGCGCGCCCTCAACGTGCATTGCCCGCCGGGGGATCGCTGGCCGCTGACTGTTCTTCAAATGCGTCACCCCTGACAAGCGGCATAGCCGCGCAGATCGGGGGTCCATGGTGATGCCGGACGCGGTTGCACCATGGTTCCTGGATCAGCGGCGCAAAGCGCCTTGTCCGGGATGACAGGTTTTGTGTGCAATCAGAACCCAAAACGCCGTTCAGGCGGCTGCCCGCGCATTGCCCCGAACCGGCAAGGTCCCCATAGTGCGGCCGATGACCGACGAGATGACCATCTTCGACCGCCGACTGGTCCGGAGACGCCGCGACCGCGCCGCGCCGGGCTTCAAGGGTTTCGATTTCCTGTTCCGCGAGGTCGCCGACCGGCTCGCCGACCGGCTGCTGGATATTACGCGGACCTTCCCGCTGGCGCTCGAGCTCGGCTGCCACGATGGCGGGCTGCTGCGGATCCTCGCCGGGCGCGGCAGTATCGAGCATCTGGTGCAATGCGACCTTTCGGAACAGATGGCGCACCGGGCCGACGGTCTGGCCGTCGTCGCGGACGAAGAAGCCCTGCCCTTCGACGCGCCGCAGTTCGATCTTGTTCTCAGCAATCTATCGCTGCATTGGGTCAACGACCTGCCGGGCGCGCTCGTCCAGGCCAACCGATGTCTCCAACCGGATGGACTATTCCTCGGCGCTATTCTCGGCGGCGACACTCTGCACGAGTTGCGAGATTGTCTAATGCAGGCGGAACTGGACCTATGCGGCGGCGCAAGTCCGCGCCTCTCGCCTTTCGCACAGGTCCGAGACGCCGGCGCGCTGCTGCAACGCGCCGGCTTCTCCCTGCCTGTTACCGATAGCGATGTGATTACCGTAACGTATGAGAACGCATTCCGACTGATGCACGATTTGCGCGGCATGGGCGAAACAGGGGCGGCGTTGTCGCGACCGCGGCATTTTGCGCGCCGCGAACTGTTTTTAAAGGCTGCCGCGCTGTACCACGAGCGTCACGCCGACGGCGACGACCGCATCCCCGCTACCTTCGAAGTGATCTATTTGCATGGCTGGTCGCCGGACGAGTCGCAGCAGCAAGCGTTGCGTCCAGGCAGCGCCAAGACGCGGCTGGCCGACGCGCTGGATACAACGGAAAAGGGCGCGGGTGAGAAAGCGGGACCGGACTAAAGAAAATCGCGCAACATCGCGACGAGCGGCACGTCCGCCGGCGGCATCGGGTAATCACCAAGTCGCGCGGGGCGCACCCAGGCCAATCGTTGGCCTTCCTTGGCTTGTGGAATCCCTTTCCAAACGCGGCAAACATAAAGCGGCATCAGCAGATGAAATTCCTCATAGGCATGGCTTGCGAAGGTCAGTGGTGCCAGGCAGCTCTGCCTTGTGTCGACACCGATTTCCTCTTGAAGCTCGCGAATCAGCGCCGCGTCCGGAGCCTCGCCGCTCTCGACCTTGCCGCCGGGAAATTCCCAGAGGCCGGCCATCGACTTACCTTCCGGCCGCTGCGCGATAAGCACGCGCCCATCCGTGTCGATCAGCGCGACCGCGACGACGAGAATGACGGGCAGACCGCCGCGCGCCTCCTGCTCGGCGTCCCAACAGCCGCTCGGCATGCCTTGGATATCGCTCAGGATCGGTAGTCCGCGTTGATGGTGATGTAGCCGTGCGTCAAATCGCAGGTCCAGACGCGCGCCTTGCCGCGCCCGAGGCCGATATCGATTCCGATATGAACTTCCTGGCCCTTCAAATGTTCGGCAACGGGGTCTTCGACATAATCTTCACGTACGATCCCCCATTCGGTAATCGGCACGCCGCCCATCGTTATGGATAATTTGTCCCGGTCGGCCGGTTCGCCGGTCTTGCCAACGGCCATGACGATGCGTCCCCAGTTTGCGTCTTCGCCCGCGATCGCCGTTTTGACCAAAGGCGAGTTGGCGACCGTCAAACCGATTTTCCGCGCCGAATTATTTGAAACCGCGCCGGTAACATCCATCGTGATCAACTTCTGCGCGCCCTCACCGTCGCGCACGACTTGCGTCGCCAGATCGATCATCAGGTCCTCGATGGCGCGACGGAATTCCTTGAAATGCTTATCGGTTGCTCGGGTGACCGCCTGGTGCCGTTTGCCCTTGCCTGTGGCGAACAGCAGTACCGTATCGCTGGTCGAAGTATCGCTGTCGACGGTGATGCAATTGTAGGACTTGTCGGCCGCCGATTTCAGGGTCGACTGCAGCACGCGCGCCGGAATCTTCGCATCCGTGAACACGAAACTCAGCATCGTCGCCATATCCGGCGCGATCATCCCGGAGCCTTTTATAAAGCCGGCGATGGTCACGTCGGTATTGCCGATCTTCACCGTCCGGCAGGCCGCCTTGGGGAAGGTATCGGTGGTCAGGATCGCATCCGCCGCCTGCCGCCAGGATTGCGGCTTCAACCCGCGCACCATGACCGGCAGCTTGCCGGCGATGTAGTCCGGCGGCACCGGTTCGCCGATCACGCCCGTCGACGCGACGTAAACCTGGTCGCGCGGACAGCCGATCAGCTTCGCCGCCGCTTTTACGGTCTCGGCAACAACTGTGTCGCCTGCAATGCCGGTAAACGCGTTGGCATTGCCCGAATTGACGACGACCGCCTGGGCCTTGCCCTTGGACAGGATTTTCCGGCACCAATCGACCGGCGCGGACGGGCAGCGCGATTGGGTGAATACGCCGGCCACGGTCGTGCCGCGCGCCAACCGCGCGACCATCAGGTCCTTGACGCCCTTCGCCGGCTTCAGGCCGACATGCCGGCCCGCCAGTTCTACACCGGCAATCTCGGGAATGCGCGGGAACCGCTTCGGAGCAAGGGGCGATTTCTCAAGCACGATCGACCTATTGGGCTCTCGCCGGGGCGGCCATGGGTTTTCCGTCGAGCGCGAACCGCTCAACCTTGGCGCCTAGCACAAGCTGTTGCATCACGCCGGCTGCGATTGTCCGGCCAACATCGCGGAGAATACGCGGTTTCATTTCTTCGAACGAAGGCGGCGTGTTCGTACGACGGTCTTCGACCTTGATCACATGATAGCCGAACCGCGTCTTCACCGGCAGGGGCGATACCTCACCCGACTTCATCGCGAAAGCGGCATCGGCAAACGATTTCACCATGTCGCCGCGCTTGAAGTAGCCAAGATCGCCGCCATTCGCTGCGCTCGGTCCTGTCGAGAATTCTTTTGCCGCTTCCGGAAAAGTTTTACCGGCGTCGAGATGGCCGATGACGTTTTTCGCATCGATCTCGGTTTTGAGCAGTATATGGCGCGCGCGGACCTCATCGACCGGCGGATTCTTTTTCAGGAAATCTGCGTAACGTTGCTCAAGCAGACCCGGCGTGACGTTCGCTTCGATCAATTGGTTCAGATAGACCTCGCCGATCAACGCGTCCTCAAGCCGTACCAGCCGGCTCTTCACCTCGGCGCTTTCGGCGAGCTTTTTTTTGCGGCCTTCCATAATAAGGAGCCGTTGTTGAATTAACCGCTCGAGAAGGCTCGGATAGATCGTTTCGAACCCGGCCTCTTGCATCTGTTTGGGCAATGTAGAGAACGCACGAAGTATTTCGCTGCGATAGATATCGGTGCCCTCGACCTTGGCGATTACCGCATCGTTAGCGGCTTTGGGCGCCGTGGCCTGCGCATTGGCGGAAGATATTGGAAACAGCGCGAAACCGGCCGCAAGCAACGCGGCGCATACGCGGGTTTGGCGTGTCATACAACTACTCCTCAACAGTTGATCCAGCGCGGCCCCCACGCGAACTTGAGCGGGGATAAACCATATGCGCACCAGCCGCACAAGAGCATCCCAGGTTAGGCCCTCGTTGCCGCGTCGTTGACAGCCGTCGCCAAGGACCTTATGTGACTGCGAAGATCTATTTGTTTTCGTGTATTAACCTATGGCGCGCCTTTTGTTTTTGCGCCTCAACCCCTGATCCGAGGTTTTTCATGATCGGCGGCATGCTCCGACGGGTCTTTGGATCACCAAACGACCGTTTCATCAGTTCTTTGCAAGGCCCCGTCGACCAAATTAATGCGGCGGAAGCCGAAGTCGAAGCGCTCGACGATGCGGCACTGATAGCGCGGACGGATTGGTTGCGGCAACGTATTACCGACGGCGAGTCGCTCGATGATGTGCTCGTCGACGCCTTCGCGACGGTGCGCGAAGCCGCCAAACGAACCCTGGGCCAGCGCCACTACGACGTGCAGTTTCTCGGCGCCATGGTGCAGCACCAAGGCAAGATTTCGGAGATGAAGACCGGCGAGGGCAAAACCCTGGTCTCGACCGCTTCGGTCTACCTGAATGCGCTCGAAGGCAAGGGTGTCCACGTCGTCACCGTCAACGACTACCTGGCGTCGCGCGATTCCGAGTGGATGGGCCAGATATACAGATTCCTGGGCCTCACAGTTGGCTGCATCGTCCATGGCTTGAACGATGACGAACGGCGCGAACAATACGCGGCCGACGTCACTTATGGCACGAACAACGAATTTGGCTTCGACTATCTGCGCGACAATATGAAGTTCGAGTTGGAAGAGATGGTCCAGCGCGAGTTCAACTTCGCCATCGTCGATGAAGTGGACTCGATCCTGATAGACGAAGCGCGCACGCCGCTGATCATCTCTGGACCCACAGACGATTTCTCAGAGATGTATTTCAAGATCGACAAGCTCATCCCGCAGCTTGGCGAAGAGGATTACGAGAAAGACGAAAAGCAACGTAACGTGACCCTGACCGAGCAGGGCACCGAGCATATCGAGCAGCTTTTGAAAGAGGCCGATTTGCTCGATGGCGACAACCTTTACGATGCCCAGAACATCTCGACCGTCCACCACGTAAACCAGGCGCTGCGCGCCCATACCCTCTTCCACCTGGATAAAGATTATATCGTAAATGACGGCAAGATCGTCATCATCGATGAATTCACCGGGCGAATGATGGAAGGACGGCGTTATTCCGAAGGGCAGCATCAGGCGCTTGAAGCGAAAGAAGGCGTGACCGTTCAGCAGGAAAACCAGACCCTGGCCTCCATCACCTTCCAGAACTATTTTCGGCTCTATCCGAAACTGGCGGGCATGACCGGTACGGCGACAACCGAAGCGGGCGAGTTCGCCGAGATCTACAGTTTGGAAGTTATCGAGATCCCGACCAACATGCCGATGGTCCGCGACGACCAGGACGACGAGGTTTATCGCTCCACACGCGAGAAATACGACGCGATCCTGGCCCAAATCACCGAATGTCAGGAACGTCAGCAACCCGTTCTGGTCGGCACGGTCAGTATCGAAAATTCCGAAGAACTGGCGGCGGTTCTCAAGAAAAACAAGATCAGGCACAACGTCCTCAATGCGCGGCACCATGAGCAGGAAGCCCATATCATCGCCGACGCCGGCGTGCCGGGCACGGTGACCATCGCGACCAACATGGCGGGCCGCGGCACCGACATCCAGCTCGGTGGCAATCTGGAAATGCGAATCCAACGCGAACTCGCCGAGGTTTCCGACGAAGCCGACAGAAAGACCGGAATCGCTAAAATCGAGCAGGAGATTGAGGAAAAGCGAAAAGTCGTTCTGGAAGCCGGAGGGCTCTACGTCCTCGGCACCGAACGGCATGAGTCGCGGCGAATCGACAATCAGCTTCGCGGCCGCGCCGGCCGCCAGGGCGACCCGGGGGATTCTAAGTTTTTTGTCTGCCTCGAAGACGATTTGATGCGCATCTTTGGGTCGGAACGCATGGACTCAATGTTACGCAAGTTAGGGTTGGAAGAAGGCGAAGCGATCATCCATCCCTGGATCAACAAGGCCCTGGAGAAGGCCCAGCAAAAGGTCGAGGCTCGCAACTTCGACATCCGCAAACAGCTGCTGAAGTACGACGACGTCATGAACGACCAACGAAAGGTCATTTATGAACAGCGCAAGGATCTGATGCGGGCCGAAGATGTCCATAACGATGTTACGGACATGCGCCACCAGATTGTCGAGGATCTCGTCGCCACCTGCATTCCCGAAAACGCATATGCCGAACAGTGGGACATCGGTACCCTGCACGAGGAATGCATGCGCCTGTTCGGCCTCGATCTACCGGTCAGCGATTGGGCCGCGGAAGAAGGTATCGCGGACGAAGAAATTGAGTACCGGATTAACGGCGAAGTCGACAAACTGCTTGCGAAAAAGGCAGTCGATTATGGGCCGGAGCTCATGCGCATGGCCGAGAAGAGTCTGCTTTTGCAAATTCTCGACCAGTGCTGGAAGGAGCACCTTCTGCAGCTCGATCATCTAAGACAGGGCATCAGCCTGCGCGCCTACGCACAGCGCGACCCGCTCAACGAATACAAGAGCGAAGCCTTCACGATGTTCGAACAGATGCTCGGCAGCGTTCGCGAAATGGTCACCAACGTTCTCGCCCGAATCGAACTTCGCGTCGAGGGACAAGACGAAGACATGTTCTCTCGCGAACAGCCGGAAATGGCGGAAGCGCACGAAGAGGCCGATGGCTTTGCCGCGGCCGAAGCCGCCCCCGTCACCACGGTGCGCCGGCGGCAGGACGGTCCCCTCGACCCCGACAATCCGTCCAGCTGGGGCAAGGTGCCCCGCAACGCGCAATGCCCTTGCGGCTCCGGCAAGAAATACAAGCACTGCCACGGAAAGATCTGACGTTAGAGCCTAGAGCCTTTCACGGTTATACGTAAGCACTGAGACGTCGCCTGCGTGCTGCTGGCCAGGAGAGGGCCGCGCCGCGATGCGGTGTCATCGCCGGCACGACGCCTCTTAACGGGCGAAACGGAAAACCGATCTCAGCGGTTCCATATAACCGTGAAAGGCTCTAGCCGGCCGAACGCCCGTCTATTTTCAGAAATTTTTCACGACGTTGCGCGCGCAACATCGCCCCGTCGAGCGCCGATAAGTCGGTCAGGGCGAGTTCGATGGCATCGCCAACCGCCTCGATCGCCACGGCTGGGCTCCGGTGGGCGCCGCCGACCGGTTCCAGAACAATTTGTTCTACTACGCCAAACCCGAGCATATCGTTCGCGGTTAGCCTAAGGGCTTCAGCCGCGTCGCGCGCATGATCAACGCTACGCCACAGGATCGACGAACAGGCCTCCGGGGCGATTACCGAATAAATACTATGCTCCAGCATCAGGACGGTGTTGGCCGCCGCCAGAGCGATGGCGCCGCCAGACCCGCCCTCGCCGATGACCACGCTGATCAGCGGCACCTCCATCGCCAGACAAGTCTCGATCGACCGCGCGATCGCCTCCGCCTGACCGCGCTCCTCCGCGCCCACGCCGGGATAGGCGCCGGTCGTGTCAACGAGCGTGATGACCGGCAGACGAAACCGGTCGGCGAGCCGCATCAGACGTTGCGCCTTACGGTATCCTTCCGGACGCGCCATGCCGAAATTATGCACGACCCTTGCATTCGTATCCGAACCCTTTTCCGTCCCGATCAGGACGCAGGAATGTCCCCGAAACCGCCCCAAGCCACCGATTACCGCCATATCCTCCGCAAAGAACCGGTCCCCGGCGAGCGGCGTGAAATCGTCGATTAGCCCGCCGATATAGTTGGAGCAGTGCGGCCGGTCGGGATGGCGGGCGACCTGTACCTTTTGCCAGGGTGTCAGGTTCGAGTAGGCTTGACGTAGCAAGCGCTCGGCTTCGCCCTGCAGTTTGCCGACCTCATCGGCGATATTTATTTCGCCTGAGCCAGAGAGGTGGCGAAGCTCTTCGATCTTTCCTTCCAGCTCCGCGATAGGCCGTTCGAAATCAAGAAAGGTCTGCATACAATGCGCCGCCCGTTTCCCTTTGGGGTTGGGGGCGCGTTCCTAACATAGCCGCCCCAGTTTGCAAACGCCGACTCATCCCTGTTGCCGCCGGGCCGCCGACGCTAGCGGATGCGCGCGCGCGACCAACGATTGAAGCCGTGCGTCTATCACGTGGGTGTAGATTTGCGTTGTCGAAATATCGGAATGCCCCAACATCTTCTGCACACTGCGCAAATCCGCGCCATTGGCAAGCAGATGACTGGCAAATGCGTGGCGCAATACATGCGGGCTGATTTTGCCCGGATCGATCCCGGCTTCAATAGCAAGCGCCTTCAGCAACTGGCCGAACCGCTGCCGCGTCAGATGGCCCGCCGCGCCGCGCGACGGAAATAGCCAGCGCGATTCGCCATCATCGTAGATGTGTGCCGGGCGAACCCGCTTGTAGGCATCGACCGCATCGCACGCCGGCGCGCTCAAGGGAACCAGCCGTTCCTTTGCGCCCTTGCCGCGCACGATCAGGAATTCCCGGTCGCGCGTACAGGCGGTAAGCGGCAGACCGACCAGTTCCGAAACCCGCAAGCCCGTCGCGTAGAGCAATTCGAGCATTGCCCACAATCGCACGCCGTCCGGGTTCTTCTTAACCGACGCGCTCTTGAGGAGTCGGTCAACATCCGACTCGCTCAACACCTTGGGAAGCGGCCGAGCCTGCTTCGGGCTGTCGATAATGACTGTTGGATCGTCTTCCCGTAGGCCGTCAACGAACAGGAAACGATGCAGCTGCCGAATCGAGGACAGGCGTCGCGCGGCCGTGCTCGACGCCAGACCCGCAACGGCAAATGTCGAAAGGTACCGCCGTATAGTGTCCGTCGTTGCGGTTTCGACCGACCAGCCCTGTGCCGATAGAAACGCGACATACCCTTCCAGATCACGACCGTAGGCCGCGAGGGTATTCGCTGACGCCCCCCGCTCCGCCGCCATCATTTCAAGAAACAGGTCGACGAGATTAGAAATTTCTCAGATCCCCTTTCCGACGGCGGCTTCGACGATAAGCGCATGGGCCTCCTTCTCGAGGCCGATCGATCGCAAAGCCTCAACGACATCTTTCAACACGGTCGGGGCGAGTACCGCCGACCCTTCCCGGCCAATGATGACCGACGCCAGCAGGATTGTTTCGCCCACGCGACCAGCCGTCGCGGCCCGGTCCAGCGCCACACGATAAGCGTAGTCGGGAAGATTTGCCGGTTGGGAGTCGAATTCTGAGAGGGCTGCGATCCATTGTTCAGGGTCAATCGAATACCCGTAAATTTCCAGAAGCGCCATACCTTCCTTTATCCGCCTATTTGCCGGGTCGGGCTCTATCACCGACACAGCATTGCGCCAGTCCGCCAACGTACCAAACGCGCGTCCCGATGCGTCAGGCGGTTTCGCAAGGGTCGCCAAGACCCACATCGAGTCCAGCAGCTGTTTTGCCGCCGGGCTGCGGACCGATTCATAGCGCAGACCGCTCATCCAAGGTCGCGCCAAATCGTCCCGACCCAGTGCAGACAGCGCGCGCGCGGCATCGGCAGCGAACCAGGACAATTCGACCGATGACACCATCGATTCGAGCATCACCCTATAAAGACTTATCGATAACGGATACGCGCCATCCTCGGCGGCAAAATTCAGCGCCTTCTGAAGAACTTCGGCGCGCGCGGTAGGAACGTTCTGACCCGCCGCCGCCTGAAACAATAATGCCCGCCCCCGCGGCGATCGCACCGCTTGCGCCGTACTCAATGCCGTATCCAGGTCCTCGCCGGAAAAGGGAGCCGCCGCATAGATGCTTGTCAGCCGCTCCGTCGACATTGCACCATAAAGTACCGCCTTTTCAGCCGCGGCCAGCCGCGTGTCCAAATCCGTTTCTGGACTAAGAGCGACCGTCGCAAGCAGCGGCGGCGGGGCTTTTTCCAGGCTCTCAATTGGGAAGGGAATCTTGGCGTGGCGGAACATCGCCATCAGCAATATTGTCGGTGTCCCAAGCGTATCGATTTTTGGCGTTTCACCATCGACAAACCCATCGATCAATTGCATGAAAACGGGATCGACAGGCTCCGCGCCCTCCGACATAAGTCCGGCGCCAAGCGACGCTTCGGCAAGATTGCCTTCAGCAGCGTGGCAGAATACCAACAAGTACTGCCAAAACCGTTCCGCGACACTTATTCCGGGTCGTCGCGTTTCCAAACAGGCTTCTGAGACATCGTTCCGCAACAGTAAATTCTCGACGCGCAAACGCCGCAACCGTGGGTCGGTATTTGCACTCGGTGCGGCATCCAGCAACGCCGCCGCCGATCCAAGCAGTCCCATGCTCTGAAGCTGCGAAACGCGAAGTGCCGCCAGATTGAATTCCGACGTCTCCTCGTCCTGAACGGGCGGCTGCGCCGCGGTAAGAAGCAAACGACGTAGCAGGTCGCGGAGGGTTGGTGACGCGATCGCGGGCGGCAGTTGCCCGGTCAAATGCGCAACGAAAGATGCTTTCGCGCCACCCCAGACCGTACGCTCAAATCCGCCAGACGAAACATCGATTGTACCGAAATCCTGCGGGTCTGGTCTTTCCAGCCGATTGACTTCGATTCCGAGACGTATTTCCGGCACCGGCTGATTCTCGGTCGGCACCGATGTCGTATCCGCTGGGCTTTCCGGCGCGACCAGGGTACGCGGCAGCAGCCTGCGGGGGGACGGCGTTTCGCTTTGCGCGAGCGTACCGCCTGGACGGCCGTCCACCGCCTGAGCGTCGCTCACGAGCACCCACGTCAGCGCCACGCCCGCAAGCGCCGCCGAGAATTGGCTAACGCGGGAACTTGTCATTATTCAGTACTTTTTCGACGTTCTGAGACGGCGCGGGGATATCCCATGTCGCCAAAAACGCCATCCCGCCGGCAACCGAAACGATGAGTAAAATAACGAGAAACAGTATAATTTTTTTCATAGGCCCCTTTTGACGACATCACGCGCATTGCAGAATGTATCGCTTGACTATGTCGATTCTGCGGCAGTTTATAATTGCTTCATTGCCTGATCAACGAAAGTGCCGGTCCGCGGCCGGATAAATGACCGATATAAGAACACTGACATTGCCGAAGACGCTTGTCATGGTCGGCATGATGGGCGCCGGCAAAACTGCTATCGGTCGGCGTGTGGCGGCAAGGCTGGGCCTGCCGTTCGTCGATGCAGACGATGAAATCGTCAAGGCTGCCGGTTGCTCGATCGACGACATATTCAAGCGCCACGGGGAAGTGGCGTTCCGTGACGGCGAACGGCGGGTGATCGCGCGCCTGCTGTCTGAGCCGGTTCATGTGCTTGCGACCGGCGGCGGCGCGTACATCGATTCGGAAACCCGGGCGCGCATTAACGAAAATTGCCTATCCTTATGGCTAAGGGTCGAAAAGGACGTGTTGTGGCGGCGGGTAAAGCGTCGAGACGACCGACCCCTGCTGAAAACCGAGGCACCGTACGAAACGCTCGCGCGGCTTGTCGACACACGCTATCCCGTCTATGCGGAAGCCGCCATCATCGTTGATAGCGTGGACGGCCCAGCGGAGGAGACGGTGGATCGAGTCTTGTGCACCATAAAGTCCTACCTTGACGAGAAAGGAAACGCGGCGTGAGCGCGCACGAAACCGTACATGTGGATCTTGGCGCGCGTAGTTACGACGTCTTGGTCGGCGAGGGACTTCTCTGCGAAGCCGGCAAGCACATCCGACCAACATTGACACAAGACCGGGTATTTGTCGTCACGGATGAAAATGTCGCATCCTTGCATCTTGAGATTCTGGAAAGAAGCCTCGAACAGGAGGGGATCGTCTGCGAGACGATGGTGTTGCCGGCGGGCGATCAAACGAAGAGCTTCAGCCATCTACAGAAACTGATTGACGAATTTCTTGCGCGGAAAATCGAACGATCCAGCACCATCATAGCGTTGGGCGGCGGCGCGATCGGCGACCTTACCGGCTTCGCCGCATCGATCACGTTGCGCGGAATCGATTATATTCAAATTCCAACGACTCTTCTGGCTCAGGTCGACAGCTCGGTTGGCGGCAAGACCGCGATCAACACAGCGCATGGTAAGAATTTAGTCGGCATGTTCCACCAGCCGATGTTGGTTCTCGCCGATATCATAACGCTCGACACATTGCCGCAACGGGAGTTTCTGGCCGGATACGCCGAGGTCGTGAAGTACGGCCTGATCAACGATCCCGAATTTTTCGGTTGGCTCGAAGGGCACGCCGCCACAATGCGAGACGGCAACCGGCAGAGCCGGATCCGCGCTGTCGTCACGAGTTGCCAGGCGAAGGCCGACATCGTCGCCGCGGACGAGCGCGAGACCGGACAACGCGCATTGCTCAATCTGGGCCACACCTTCGGCCACGCGCTGGAAGCGGAAACCGGATACAGCGATATGTTGCTGCACGGCGAGGGCGTCGCCATCGGTACGATCATGGCGTTCGATCTCTCGGTTCGAATGGGACTGTGCCCGGCGGAAGATTCGGCCCGGGTTCATCGGCATTTCGCCGCGGTCGGACTGGACACCGGCCTCGATCACCTTCAAGGCGTTACCTGGAAATCCGCACGGCTGCTGGATCATATGGGACGCGATAAAAAAGTGAAGGACGGGCGTATGACCTTCGTTTTGGTCGAAGGAATCGGGCGGGCACGACTAAGCCGCGACGTCGCGCTGGACGACCTAACCGCAATCCTTGAGGACTCGATCGGAACATGACGATCGAACTGCTCATCGCAATTGCGGCGATCGCCGTCTTGCTCCTGATCTCCGCATTCTTCTCGGGATCGGAAACCGCCCTGACCGCTGCATCGATGCCGCGTCTGCACCAGCATGCGAAGCGGGGCAGCCGCCGCGCGAAGATCGTTCTCGACCTGTACGCCCGTAAAGACCGGCTGATCGGCGCTATCCTGCTCGGCAATAACCTGGTCAATATTACCGCGTCCGCGCTCGCGACCTATGTGCTGCTGCTGTTGTTCGGCGATGCCGGTGTCGTGTACGCGACGATGGGAATGACGCTGCTGATCGTCATTTTCGCCGAAGTTTTGCCGAAGACGTATGCTATCGGCAACGCGGACAAATCGGCCCTCGTCGTCGCTCCGCTGATCCGCGTCGTCGTTATTTTGCTCGCCCCGATCACATACACTATCCAGTGGCTTGTGCGGGCAACGGTGAAACCTTTTGGTATCAAGCTCGGAGAAGATCTCAGCGTCGGGCATCGTGAAGAGGAACTGCGCGGCGCGATCGACCTGCACGAAGGAGCCGACCCGGATATTCGCCAGGAGCGTCAGATGCTGCGAAGCATCCTCGACCTTGACGATGTTGAAGTCGAAGAAATCATGGTTCATCGCCGGAACGTGACTCTCATCGACATCGCTGACCCACCCGGCGAGATCGTCGAACAGGCGCTTGCCAGTCCCTACACGCGCATCCCGCTATTTCGGGACGACCCCGACAATATCGTAGGCGTCTTGCACGCCAAGGCACTGTTGCGCGATTTGCACGCGCATGAAGCCCGTGTCAAAGAGCTCGACATCCTGCAACTTGCCGCAAAACCGTGGTTCATCCCCGAAACGACCACGCTGCTTGATCAACTGCAGGCATTCCGCACGCGGCGCGAACATTTCGCGATCGTTGTGGACGAATATGGTGCGGTCATGGGCGTCGTGACGCTGGAGGATATTCTTGAGGAGATCGTAGGAAGTATCGAAGACGAGCACGACATCGCGGTATCCGGCGTGCGGCGCCAGCCGGACGGGTCTTACATCATTCCAGGAACCGCGACCCTGCGCGATCTAAACCGGGAACTAGAATGGAACCTGCCCGACGACAACGCTGTCACCATCGCGGGGCTCGTGCTGCATGAAGCCCGCCGTATTCCGGAATCGGGTCAGGTTTTTGCCTTCTACGGCTTCCGGTTCGAAATTTTGCGGCGGCAGCGCAACCAAATATCTTCCGTGCGGGTGAACCCGCCGCAGCCAGAAATGGCGGAAGCCCCCTCAGCATAGAACGGTACCGGGCGCCCTTCTTGTCAGAGCTGAGGCGCATCCGCATACTATTGCCATGCGATTTTCCAATAGAACGCCACTGGAGGATTTGGAACGTAACGCGGTGTCGACCCTGTGCGACCATCCCGGCTGCACAGCGCGTGCGGGACACCGTGCGCCAAAAGCGCGCAATCAGCTCGATACGTTTTATTGGTTCTGCTTAGACCATATCCGCGAGTACAATCGGAACTGGAATTACTACTCCGGCTTGTCCGATACACAGGTTGAATCCGAGATAAGAAATGATACGGTTTGGCGGCGCCCGAGTTGGCCGTTGGGTGGCCAAGGCAACGGCTTCAAGGTAAATGCGCGGTTTCGCGACGATTTAGGCGTGTTCGAGGCCGCCGCGTCCATGAAGGGGCGCAACGAGCGCAAAAAACAGCCGGAAAGCCCCAAGCAAGACGCAGAAATCAAGCAAGCACTTCGAATCATGGATTTTGAGGGTCCGGTGACCTTGACCGAGTTGAAGTCGCGCTATAAGGAACTGGTCAAAAGATTGCACCCGGATGCAAATGGCGGTGATCGTGCCGCCGAGGAAAAGCTGAAAGATATCAATCAGGCTTACGCCACGCTTAAGAAATTTTTGGTCGCCTAGGCGGACCGCGGCCAAATCTCCATAAATTACGTTTGTAAAAAGACTGGATTGTGTAGATGACAACGAATGATGCCCCAGGCAGAGCCCACAAATTAGACGCACCCGATATCGAGGTTTCCGTGCGGCAGACCTTCGGGCTCGACACCGACATGGTCGTCCCGGCCTTCTCGTCCGGTTCCGACTACGTGCCGGAGCGCGACGAGTCGTACGTATTCGACCATGAGACCACCATGGCGATCCTGGCGGGCTTCGGACATAACCGCCGCGTCATGATCCAGGGCTATCACGGCACGGGCAAATCGACTCATGTCGAGCAAGTTGCGTCGCTCCTCAACTGGCCATGCGTGCGGATCAATCTGGACAGCCACATCAGTCGTATCGACTTGATCGGCAAGGACGCCATCGTCCTTCAGGACGGCAAACAGATCACGGAATTCCGCGAAGGCATCCTGCCCTGGGCGCTGCAGAATCCCTGCGGCCTATGCTTCGACGAATACGATGCCGGCCGCCCGGACGTGATGTTCGTCATCCAGCGTATCCTGGAAGTCGACGGCAAGCTGACCTTGCTGGATCAAAGCCGGATCATCCGCCCTCACCCGTTCTTTCGCATGTTCTCCACGGCGAACACGGTTGGACTGGGCGACACGACCGGCCTTTATCACGGCACCCAACAGATCAACCAGGGCCAGATGGACCGCTGGAATATCGTGACCACCTTGAACTATCTGCCGCATGAAGTTGAGGAAGAGATCGTCCTCGCCAAGCTGCCAAACTATAACAACGAGGAAGGCCGCAAGAACATCGAGACGATGGTCGCGCTTGCGGATCTGACCCGCACCGGCTTCATGGGCGGCGATATCTCGACTGTTATGTCGCCGCGTACGGTGCTCACCTGGGCCGAGAACAACGATATATTCAAGGATCGCGGTTTCGCGTTCCGCGTCACGTTTCTCAATAAATGCGATGAGATGGAGCGCCCGATCGTCGCTGAATACTATCAACGCTGCTTTGGCGAAGAGTTGCCGGAGGCGAGCACCGCGATCACGGTGAACTGAAGGCACGCTGATGGCAACCGACGGCGAACCCCCGATTGAAAGCTTCAAGCGCGCCGTAGCGTCCTGTTTCCGCGCTATGGCAGATGAATCCGAAGTCGACGTGACGTTCTCGGCCGAGCCGCCGGGTGTCAGCGGCGACAGGGTACGGTTGCCTTTCCCCAGCCGAGAACTGCCAAGCGAAGAGGTCGCTCAGGTCCGTGGCGAAGCGGACGCGATCGCGCTGAAGATGCGGCATCACAACGCGAAACTGCACAGCCGCCGCATGCCGACGGGCGATGTCGCGCCGGTCCTATTTGAAATGTTGGAACAGGCCCGAGTCGAAGCACTCGGCACACGGCGTATGACTGGCGCCGGCGAGAACATCGCCGCCGCACTCGAAGATAAGTTCCGTCGCGAAGGCTTGCATCGGGTCAATGACCGCACGGAAGCAACGATGCCCGACGTGGTGCGTCTAATGGCACGCGAGGCCTTTACCGGTGAAGCGCCGCCGCCGGCTGCCCAGCGCGTTTGCGAATTGTGGGAGCCTCTCCTCAAGGAGAAGATCGGCCGAGACCTCGAAACGTTGCGCGATTGCCTAAGCGACCAAGTCGAATATGGCAGCGCGGTACGGCAACTGATATCCGATTTGGATATTGAGATCGGGACGGATCAGGACTCCGACGACAGCGACTCCACCGGCGATGAAGCCGACGAAGATTCGATGCAGTCCGAATCCGAGGAGGAAGGCGGCGAATCGGCTGATGCCGCAGGTGAATCAGGCGGCGAGGCCACGGAAACCGATGGCGGCGACGACGATCTCGGCGACATGATGCCGGACGACGCCGATGGCGAAATGATGCCGTCGGAAGGCAGCGAGGAGCCGGGCGATCCCGGAAAACGCTGGCGGCCGGAGCACGATCTGTCCAATGTGCCGAAGGAAGCTTTCTACGGGACCTATACCGATCAGTTCGACGAAGTCGTCGCCGCGGAAACGCTGTGCGACCCGGAAGAACTGTCGCGCCTGCGCCAACTGCTCGACCAGCAGCTCTCGCAGCTTCAGGGCCTGATTGGACGGCTGGCAAACCGGCTGCAGCGCCGCCTCCTGGCGAAGCAAACCCGGTCTTGGGACTTTAATCTCGAAGAGGGATTGCTGGATACGGCACGGCTCGACCGAGTCGTTACCGCGCCGCTGCATCCCCTTTCCTTCAAGCAGGAGCAAGAGACGGAGTTCCGCGACACCGTCGTGACCCTGCTGATCGACAATTCAGGCTCGATGCGCGGGCGTCCGATTACGATCGCCGCGATGAGCGCCGATATCCTCGCCCGCACCCTGGAACGTTGCGCGGTGAAGGTCGAGGTGCTGGGCTTCACGACGCGGGCTTGGAAGGGCGGTCAATCGCGCGAGAAATGGATTTCCGAGGGCAAGATCGCCAATCCGGGCCGACTCAACGATCTGCGCCACATCGTCTATAAATCCGCCGATGCGCCCTGGCGCCGCGCGCGCAAAAATCTCGGGCTTATGCTGCGCGAAGGCCTACTGAAGGAAAATATCGACGGAGAAGCGCTCTTGTGGGCGCACAACCGGCTGCTTGGCCGACCGGAACAACGCCGCATACTGATGGTGATCTCTGACGGCGCCCCGGTCGATGATTCGACCTTATCGGTGAACCCCGGCAACTATCTGGAACGCCATCTGCGCGATGTAATCGAGTACATCGAAACCCGTTCGCCAGTCGAGCTTCTGGCCATCGGCATCGGGCACGACGTCACCCGATACTACAAACGCGCCGTCACGATCGTCGATGTCGAACAACTCGGCGGCACGATGATGGAAAACCTCGCCGAACTGTTCGACGAGCAGGAGCAACGCCGCCCCGCCGCAAACCTGCGCCGCGCCGCCCGCTCGATGGGCCGCGCCGGTTAGCCATAAAAAAAGCCCGCACATTTGCGGGCTTTTT
>Ga0315338_1001016_pt1 | contig 42645 bp, 36 predicted proteins | sample ASW8metaG_FD_204518 | JGI IMG/M metagenome (GOLD analysis project Ga0315338, IMG submission 204518) | Ammonia-oxidizing marine archaeal communities from Monterey Bay, California, United States - ASW #8 | ecosystem: Environmental > Aquatic > Marine > Coastal | place: USA: California | collected... | reverse complement strand
TCACCCAAAAGTTTTCCTTCAATTTTTTTGACTATTTCTTTGTCAATCTTCCAACCATTTTCCCCTAAATCAACAAAAAAATCATTTATATTATTGTAAATTTTTTTACCCATTATAATACTATTAAGTATTTTGTAATATAACTATATATAGAGTTATCTTTAAACTGTTTAATATCCATAGTTGTTTATTATTTATTATTATCAGATTTAATATTAAATAATAAAGATTTTTTTAAATTTAAAAAAAGTGATTTTTTTAAATTTAAAGAAATTTAAAATATAATTATAATAAATGAAAATCAAAATTTTAGAAAGACAAGATCATTTTGAAGCCGTTAATATTAAGTCTTGGGGTTTGAAATATATGTTATATAAAAATTATAATGATGACATAGACGATATTGAGGAATATAAAAAATTTGAAAATAGTGTTGAAGATAATTTTGATAAAGATTGGTTGGGTGGTGAAGTTGATCATTTAGTTAAATTTAAAATAAAAGATAGAATTTATGAGTTTGTCGATTACTATGAAGGCGATGTACCAACTGGATTTTTTATTAGATTACCAAATGGGGGTAAAGATGAAGACTATGATGAGTCAAATGTTATTATTTCTGTTGATAGACTTTATGAAGATTTGACAAGAGATACTTTTGGGAAATTCGAAAATGATTATGATGAGGATGATCAATCCTACCGAAAATATCATAAAGATTATAGATTTTATTGTAGTGAATTGTTGTATTATTATATTACTGTTTTTAAACAAGAAAGTTTGGAAGATTATTTTTATTTTATTGATAATAATTATATTCCAAAATAAAATAAAACGAGTTTATGACTTAAAAATATATAATAGGTTAATTACATTATAAATGAAAACTATTAATTTGAATGAATATTATTTATTAAATAAAGAAAATTATATAATTGAAAAAGAAGGTTTTTTATTTAATTTGTTAAACTTACTTGAATTTAACAAGTTTGAATCTAATTATGAAAAATGCAGAGAATATTATTTACGAGAATTTTTAGATAATTATGATGAACCTCTAAAAAAATATTTTATTATAAAAAAAGATGTAAATAAAACAAGATTTTACGCTTGTTTTACCAAAAAATTCTATTTTAATTTTTATTTTAAATTTTATAAAAAGCATTTACTATTAGATAAAATAGAGTATGAAGAATATATGTATGAAATCAATACAAAACTATTTGAAAAATATAAAGATGAGGAAGATAAATGGCATTTATATACACAAAACAGAACAATTGTTATAAAACCGAATGGTGAAGAAGTTATAGGTAATAATAAAATTTTAATATGGAAAGGGGAATATTTTTATGTATCCCATTATACAGATAAACGAGTAAATATATTATTTAACTTATTAAATAATAAAAAAAGTGAAGTAAGATTGGAAGACAATCAAGGTCATGGATATGATTTTTATATAAATAATAGATTAATTGGTGGAACTGGTTATCCAGATAATGGTGTTTTGAATGAATATTATTTATATTTAGAATAAAATTTTTGTATTTTCAAGTAATTCTTTGAGTGATAGAGTAAAATTATTTTTAAAAATTTCTTCATATTCTTCATTAAAGCATTCATAACATAAATTATATTCAAAATTAAAATTTTCAGGAAAATGATAATTACAATAACGTATTTTACACAATTTACATACTAAACCATTATTTCTTATAAAACATACTTCACATAAATCACATAATCCATTACAATCTTCAACAGAACAACCCTCACAATTATCATGATTTTCACATAAAGGAACATGACAAAAAGGACAACGGGAGTAGTATTGTTTTCCACATACTTCGCATTCAATTTCTTCTTCACTTTGGTATGACATATTAAATAATTTATTAAATAATTTATTAAATATTTAAAAATGACTATAAATATGAATTAGTAAAGTATAGTAGAAATATATTACAATCAAATTTATCGTTTTAAATCATTTAAAATAAAGAATTATATTTACTGTTCAAAGTTCAAAGTTATTGAAATTTGATTTTTATTTTAAACATTACCCTATATGTAATTATCAGTCGTTTCAAAATTAATTATATATTTGAATTTCAATTTCTATTTCAAAATGTCTCAAACACAATATTACAAATCAAGAGATAGAAATAACAGAAACAATAACAGAAATAATAACAGAAACAACAGAAGAAACAATCAAGAAAGGCAATATAATCAAGACAGACGTTTTACAAAACAAGAACAATATGAAAGGAATTATCAATATGTAATTCGCAACATATCTGAAAATTTGAAAAGAGGTTCATATAGAAACATTTCTTCATTACAAAGAGATTTGGAAAAACTTCAAAACAACCAATTTTGTCAAGAATATACACAATTAAATGAATCAACAGAGCATGAACAAGAGAATGATCAAGAATATGAATTAAATGAAGTAAATAAATCAAACAAAAAAGAAGATGTGTTTCTTCCATTGAATAAAATCCTAAAATATAACAACACAAATGAGAGAAGAGAACCACAAACTCTCAGTCATAGCCAAAAGCAATTCTCCTCTATTTCAAAAACACAGAGTATTCAAATTAAGACAGACGAAGACATAATTTACAATTTCAAAGCATATTCTCATATTGACTTAGAAAAAACAGGAGAAAAAGATGAATTTGTATTTCCCCTTCTATTTCAGTTATCTAATCTATATAAACTCCTTTCTGGTAGAGAACGACGAGAATATCGGTCACAACTTTATAGAAAAATTATAGCAGATTATGACTCTAAAGATCTATATCGTAAACTCGGTTATAGTCAGCGTAGAATGAATCGCAATGGAATGAAAACAGCTATGATGCAACAAGCACCTCTTGACTTGCTTGGTCAAATTCTCATAATGGATTATTTCAAAGTGAATATCCTCGTGTACAAACCAGATAAGAAGAAATTCTTTCCCTATTTGCAAAACAATGACAGTTACGTAAATATATTTTTGAAATATCAACATAATAAATTTACCCCTATGGAAATGGAAATGAATAGTAGTGAAGGGGAAAATAATGATAACGAAGATGATTCAGAAGCATTCTATTCATTGGATGCACTTAAATCTTTAATAGAACACTACCTAATTGATTTTAGTCCTGAAACCACTGTAAATCCCTTTACAACGCAGAAAATTAAATCGTTTTCAGCATATAAATTACCCGAATTACGTGATATAGCAGAGAGTTTATCAATTGAATTAACTAAATTACTTGGAGAAAAAGAAAAAAAGAAAACAAAACGCGAACTTTATGATGAAATTAAAGCAATGTATGATATTTGAAATGTCCGCGTGATAAATATATTTTGAAATTACGGTTATGAAATTTGATTAATTAAATGAAATGCTTTTTTTTATTATCTTAAAAGTAAAATCAATAAATACTATATTATAATATCTCATTTAATTATATAATCGTTAATTAATTCATTTATCTATTTTCGATAATGAAACTTCTTTCAAAAAATACTACTTTACTAAACTATCAATTATTATCTGTATTGACAACAGATAATCTTGAGTTTGAAGTATTGTTTCCAGAATATGATGACAAAAATCTCTATTACAAACAACACATATCTATGGATATATTCCGCGATACAATATCTCGTCTAAAAGATCTAGGTCTACAAATGATTCCAGGGACGGAAAACGGACAAGAACAACTTGATATCAGTATTTACAACAATAATCTTCGTATGACAGTTGAAGGTGTAGATGATATTCAAGGGTTTTGCAAAACGAACCGTTTGACAGATGAAAATTCCCGTGTCCGAACATATAAGGAACGCTACTCTTTCCCAGAGGAATATAAAAGAGCACTTGATGCAAAAGGTATTCGAGATGTTCGTCCTAAATTTGACAGTGAATTATGGAAATTTCGTGCGAATCTAAAACAAGAATATACGTATGGTGTTGGAATTCCGCTTAAAAATACCAATCCAGAAATAACAAATAGAATTGAAAAGGACGAAGCATCTTTTCTCAATTATTTCAAATTCAAAAATGAAATGAAATACTTCCGTTATAAGAAGCGTTATTCATTTTATAGTAATACTCATAATTTCCGCATTGATTTAACCATAGTAAAAGATTCTCAAAAAAGATATGCCCGAACATTACATGAATCGGGTGCATTGGACAACGATGCTAAATATGAAATAGAGATTGAATACATTGGTCGAAAATATAGAATAGACGAGTTATATTTCAAACAAGATGCTAAAATGCGGCGTGGTCCAGAAGTTCAAAGAACGGTCAATTTCAAAAAAGGCGGGATAATTCACAAAATGAAACGTGATCTAATTAGCAACATTGGGCGTATTTTACAAGTAATTCAAGGAAGTTACTATATAATTAATACTAAAGAGGAATTGTTTGTAAAGACACTATATAACATACAATGTACGGAAGAATTGTCGCGACTATTAACTGATACAAAATATCACATTAATACAATTCTTCAGATTCTTTCAAAATCAAATTCGCAAATTTTAAGTAAATTGAAATATCATGAAGAAGATGGTATCTTTACAGACAGACGAAACTATCATATTACTGAATTTTACAAAGCAATCAAAGAGGTTGTATATGAAGAATCGTATGATAACGTGAAATTTAATGAAAATTTGGAAAAAGATGCTCGTTTTATTAAGGCATTGAATGATAAAATGACAAATGCACTTGCTCTTCTCAACAAAAATTACAGAAACGGAGTGTACGTAAGTAATAAATTCATTGGTCCAAAACCAGTTACAATGGAAATGTTCAATCTTGACATTACACACGAGCATTCAATATTATATGACTACACTGTAACAGATAAAGCGGATGGTGTAGGTAATTTGCTATTTATAGCTGGAACTGAAGTGATTGATCCAAATATTGGAGATAGTCGATATATGGGTGTAAAAGCAAAAGCAAGAGACAATTTCATCCAATCGGTTAAGAGGACATTAAAACTTGATTCCAGCGAAGCAGAGGATTTCATTGAAATGTATTCTGATATTACGAGGGGTCGCATTTACCGAATTGATCAGAATATGCAAATATCACATTCAGGGTGTCGTTTGAAATTTTCAGATATACGTGATTCTCGTAATAATACATGTTCTCTGTTAAATGGCGAATGGATTACGAGTGATAAAACAGGGAAAACAATTCATAAATTTATGGTGTATGATTGCTATTTACATTATGGTGAATGGATTTCACATTATATGCTAACAAAAAACGTAAACCGCCCAACTATCTACAACAAAAAAACAAATGGTTCTCGTCTTTTAATGGCTGAAGATATCATAGATTCAATTGTAGAACAAAACGCGAAAGTATTGTTTGAGTTAAAACTGAAGGAGTTTAAAGAAGCAAATGAAATTACGCGAAATATAGCCAAAGATGCCCCTGTGAGTGAATTAGATATATTCAAATTGTCAAAAGAATTATGGAATCAATATAAAAATGGTTCCACAACGTCTTCGATTATTCCATATAAATTGGACGGTCTTATCTATACACCTCAAGAGAAACCGGTTGGTTGGACACCTATTTCAAAAAATAATGTATCATCTATTCAATTTCCTATGTACTTCTTTAAAACGGGTGTTCGCTGGGATTCAAACATGAAATGGAAACCTGCAGAAGACAATAGTATAGACTTCTTGATTCATTTCGCGACAGACACCGATCCAATAACTGGTATTAAATCACCTCGTATAATTGAGAGAAGTTCTGGTAAATATAAAGAAGTTCATCTATATTGTGGTAAAACTAATTCAAAGAGACGATATGTGGCAATGCCATTTATTCCAATATCTCCATATGATGAAACTGCTTATGTCGCCTATTTACCGTTGAATTCAAACGGTCATATGTTAACTACACAAGATCAAATACCAATTGAAGATGATACAGTAGTTGAATTTGTATATGTTGGATTAGATGAATCACACCCAGAAGAATATATACCAGAAAAACATATGCGATGGAAACCACTTCGCATTCGGCATGATAAGACATTTGATTATAAAAAAGCAAAGAGAGACAAAACGAAAAAGATGCAACGTATTCGGTCTATGATTTTTGACAATAACACTATTTTCAAAATATTGAAAACGTACTCTAAAGATATGGGATTGGTTCAAGATTTAATTAACAAGGGTATGCGAATTGAAAACGGACTAGAAAATAGAGAGGTTGTGATGGATGTGTTACAGAATATAGTATATGAAATCACCAAAAATACGGAATTGTTAAATATCCTAGAAGACAATGAAGATTATATTAAACGAAACAATCGTGGGTTGTTTAAAAAGAACAAAGATAGGATAAATGATTTAATTTACATCTGCAAAAACAATCTTAAATCTTATATAAAAAAGAGTAATTCTACAAGTGTAAAGTTTGATGTATATTATAAAGCATCACCTGATAGTAAAAGGAGTGAGTTTGCGGAATTTTTACTGTCTTTGCAACTTGAACAAAATGTGAATGTCCTGATAAATTTTGAAGATGAATTACAAGTTAGTTCAAATTATGGAAATGACTTTAAAACAGCAGTAAATAACTGGCGTAACATTCATTTCCCTATAACAGAAGAGATGATATTCGAGGGAACCGGTATTATTTCACAGGAAAATTATTATTACAAAGTTGATTTAAACAAAGAACGCAATAAATGTCCAAGTATTAAAATCCGGAACTTCCACAATGATTTCGTTAAAAGAAATCTGTTTTCAGAAAGCATTCGTCTATTAAGAAAGAATAATCCAGATGCACAGATTCGCCTTTTGGAACTTGCTTGCGGGAAGGGTCAGGATATACCTAAATGGCATGAGAATGGCGTGTCTCTTGTGCTTGGGGTTGATTTAAACGTTGATAATATTGAAAATATGGTGAATGGTGCTCAAACCCGTTATATGAATTTCCGTCCTCATAAAAAGAACAGAAACAATAAAATGCCAGACGTTTATTTCGCAATTGGAGATGCGTCGAAAAACATCCGCACATATGACGCATTTCATACAAATTCTAAAAAAGAAAAGGTTTATGTTCCAATTGTAAAAGATGTAATGAAAGGGAAATATGACGTTGAAAATCAAAAGTTTAATTTGATTAGTATGCAATTTGCGATTCACTATATGTTTGACAAGAAAGAAAAGTTAGATGGATTCATTGACAACATTGATCAAAATCTTACACTTGGTGGTCTTTTCATTGGTACTTGCTTTGATGGATCTATTGTCTGGGATAAATTGAAAGACATGACTCGTGGCGAATTTATTTCAGAAAGTGATGACAAAGGTTCTCTTATTTGGAAAGTGATGAAAGGTTATGTAAATAAGACACAAAAAGACAAAAATGGAGATAAAGTTGATTATTTTCCAGATGATGAAGACTCACTAAATCATCCAATCACTGTTTATATAAGCAGTATTAACGCGTACATAGAAGAATATTTGGTGAATATGAAATATTTGATTAAAGAATTGGCAAAACGACACATTCGGTTGTTAAATGATGAAGATAAAACTGAATGGCTATCCAGCGATACGTTTGAACATTATCATAATATGTATGTAAAAACCCACATTGGTCTTGGCGAAAGAGAAAAAATGTGGAGTTTCTTAAATAGAACTTTTGTATTCCGAAAATATAACAAGGCTGAAGTTGATATTTGGGAGTCAATAAAGAGACGTATTCTTGATGAAACTCGTGTTCGTAATATAATGGAAGGAAACGAAAATGGAGTAAAAACATTCGTTTTGGACAATTATTTACAAGATCCAAATCTTGACAAAAAGAAAATAATGACCTATGTTTTAAATAAATTAACACAAGAGAGGAGTGCATTGTTTAACAATGAAGAAGATGGATTTAAGAAAAGAAAAGATGATAAAGAATCGGAAAAGATAGAAGAAAGCGTCAGTGAAGATTTGGACAAAATCGATAAGGATACTGAAAATGCGAAACAATTATTAACGGGAACGGCAGCCGCCCAGATTGATGGACAAGACGCGGAGTCAGAGGAGTTGGAAGCACTTGAACATCAAACACATGTCAAGAAACTACGCGAATGTTTAATGATGCTTCACAGTGATAAAGTATTTGGTCTATATTATGGATTTTTGAAAAAGAAGAAAATGAAAGGTAGTCAAATTACATGGGAGTATTTAACCGAAAACTTCCCATTTGAAAATGCAGAAGAATGTTTGAAAATATTGAAAACTGCTGCAAAAGATGTACAATTATATGAATTATATCACATTGATCTGATTGATATTAAGATTTTCTCGGATTTGTTAGATGATTTCAAGAGAAGAATGAATGATCCTGAATTACAATCAATAGATGCAAAAGAGAAAAAGTTACAATCAAAGAACTACGATTACAATTTGTATATTCGAACGAACACCATATTACAACAGTGTGTAGTAGATTACGTTGCGCGAATTGCAAGAGGCAAATTTGACTTTGATCCTTTGCACATTACTATATTTAAAGATGCCCACACTGTATATTCTTATCCTGAAGTCCGCAGTGTAGACGATACATCAGAAGAACTAGCGAACAAAGTGAGTGGTATATTAGAATTGCTTAAAAAAGACGAAAATGATGACATCAATTACAATGATACAGTATTTGCAAAAATGATCCAAATTTACGGTGGAGCAGAGCAAATAATTGCGTTTATGCAAATTAACAAAAAATTGTTCAAAAGAGCAAAGAAAAATCCTAAAATCGTAGCATATCCACCTATATATGTAGAGTTATACGAATATTTAATTGGTCGTTTTATGAAGAGATACAATAAAGAGAAAGTAGGAAAAGTTCTTGTTGGTGGAAAATTGGCGAACGCTGATTTTACGAAAATATTCAATGACGTAAAGTCTATGGATTTATTTAGCGAGGTAAGTGCGAATCATTTAGACGAAGAAGCGTTTGATTTTATGAGAAAATCACACAAAAATTATTTGAAATTTAAACAATCTGGTGGGGTAATGAATTTGAAAGACACTATGTTTATTAAACAAATGGATATGACGACGCAATGTGAGAAATATGCTAAGATGGATGCTCATCCTGTATGTAAGCAATTCTTGAGTGATGTGAATGAATTCAAAAATTATTTGAAAAACAAAATGCGACGATAAGAAGACATTTAAACATTTACCATTTAAACACATTTATTTATAACCATTTAAAACATTTAGTTATTATATAATTTTATTTATTTTATTAACAATATGAAATTATGTATTAGTCGCGTAATATATTTCTTATTAATACATTTATTCTTATTTGTCGGTTTTAAATATTTCGATACAAAACATATTCCTTTTATTTTAATATTTTTTTCTTTAAAAGCAATGGCAATAACAATGGGGATGCACCGATTATGGACACATGAAACATACAAAACAAATAAATTTATGAAAATACTTCTTGCCGTATTTTGCAATTCCACATTTGAAGGATCTATTAAAGAATGGACGTCACACCATAGGATGCATCATCGCTTCGAAGAAACGAATCCTGAACTCGATCCATATAGTATTAAAAAAGGATTTTTATGGGCACATGTTTTGGCACATTGCTATAACAAAGACGATGATTTTCAAGAAGAAGTAGCTAAAATACGAGAGGAATTACGAGAATCAAGAGAATCGTTTGATAATAAATTAATTGACGTTGAAGATAAATATTACGAGATTTTAGCAGTATTTACTGGAGCATTGTTGCCTATTTTAATATGTAAATTACTTTATTCTAATTCGATGGTTCTATCTTGTTTATATTCTGTAGTTGTTTCAATTGTAATTACATATCATGCAACTTGGAGTATTAATTCTTTTGCCCATTTAATAGGTGATAAACCGTTTGTTACAGAACATACGTCTGGAGATAATCATTTATTGGGACTTATTACGTTTGGCGAAGGATATCATAATTACCATCATGCTTTTCCGAAAGATTACAAATCAGCATATTCATTGAAAACATTTAATTTATCGGCTTGGTGTCTATCATTTCTTCACAAAATAGGCATAGTAAAGGATTTGAAGGTTGCGAAAAATATAAATATTACTAAACAACCTGATTTAAATAATGTTGAATATACTACTATTAATTGATTCATTGATTTATTAATTTATTTACTCATTTAGTTAGTTATTTGTTTATTTATTTTGAATTTAAACAAAACGAACAATAGAAATATATTAGCAACTTATATAAATAAATAAACAAATAACTAACTAAATGAGTAAATATAATATTCCAGCCGAATACGAACGTTACAATGATATCGTTGATAATCTTGTAGATGAATACACTAAATTAGTAGAGGAAGAACTTGCGACATTTGAAAGCGATGATATTATGACTCTTTTTACTATATTGGGAAATACACTCAATCGATTACGTGAAGTAGTCGATGATATGAAAGAAGTTCTTGATGCTGACAAGGTTGCTTTATATACGTTGATGCTTGGTCTTGTAATTGAAAAATCAGTAATGGCAAGTGACCAACTCACAGAAGAACAAAAAGCACAAGTGCAAAATGCGTTCGGAGAAAACGGACTTTTTCAATCCTTATTGGGAATGTTTAATTCGTGGTTCAAGGGTAAATTACAAGATATGGATGTAAATAATGACAAAAAGGTTACAAGAGAAGAATATGTTAACTATTTATTTCAACAAAATAAAAAATCATTTCCTTGTGTAGGAGACGAAACGAACAGACGTTCAGCTGAATGTTCTGCAAACTGCTGCTTTCCATTTTTAAGTGGCGGAGATGGTGTTATTGATTTAGAAGCAGAAGCAGTAGAAGCAGAAGCAGTAGAAGCAGAAGCAGCAGAAGCAGAAGCAGAAGCAGCAGAATCGGAACAAACAGAAGATGAAAAGACTGCTGAATAATTTAAAAAAATCCTTGGTTCAAATTTTTTATGTAAATATTTTCTCTCAACCATTTCTCTCTTTTTTCTTTTTTTTCTAGTTTTTTATAAAATTTATTTATATCTGCGGTTTGCATAATTCCACTTAATTCTTCATTTTCACCTTCATCATCACCTTCATTGCTGTTGTCTTCGGATGGTGCGTTGAAACATCGTTTATAAAATATAGTTTTGAATACATCTTTTTTGTCTTGAGGATTCTTTTGATGTTCTTTCTTTACATTCCATTGGATATCTTTTTTATAATTTGTCAATTTACAATAAGTCGGCAACTTAGCAATTAATAATCCACCAACACAGAAACGCATTTTACCATATTTCCATGTTATATAGCGAACAGGTGTTCCTATTTCAATAATATCTACATCTTCTACACGCTCATACCCTTTTAATTGTTCTTGAATCTTATCCATAGATTGAAGAGAATCAGAATAGGTGTATGTTTGGCGTTCATTTGAATTTATTTTAGTTTTCGAATAATTTTGTGGTGGAGCTCCTCCCCCGTTTTGGTTGTTTTGGTTGTTTGGATAGGTTTGATTGTTTTGATTGTTTTGATTGTTATTATTTGGATTATTTATTCTATGCATTTTGAATGTTATAATAAATAAAGGTATTTATTTACAGGTAATTATTTAAAGATATAACATTTTAATGATAAATTAAATATAATTAAAATATTTTAAGTACAATGTCTATAAGAATTTACAATAATATTGCTAAATCAGGATTATCACTTCTCAAAAAAAACTACAAAATAGGTGTAGGTAATGAAGTCATAGATCCTCTTGGTATTCTACTGCGAAGTCATAATCTCAATCAAGAAACAATTCCAGATTCTGTATTAGGAATCGCAAGATGTGGTATAGGTGTAAATAATATCCCTGTCGATGAAATGACTAAAACAGGAACTGTAGTATTTAATACACCAGGTTCAAATGCGAATTCAGTTAAAGAATTGACATTAACGGGTATGTTACTTGCTTCACGAAACATAGTTCAAGGTATTAATTATGTAAATGATTTTGGTGAAAATATAGATATGAAAGAAATAGAGGCGAACAAAAAACTATTTCAAGGAACTGAATTAATGGATAAAACAATAGGAGTCATTGGTCTTGGTAATATCGGTAGAATGGTTGCGAAAAGTTGTCAAAGTCTTGGAATGACCGTATTAGGATATGACCCAGTTTCATCTGTGTCTGGTGTAGAAAAATATTCAAATATAGCTGAAATGGTAGATGGATGTGATTTTTTGTCTATTCACGTTCCATATATAGAAGGTGGGACAGATAATCTGTTAAATGAAGAGACGCTCAGCAGTCTTAATTCAGAGTGTCATATTTTGAATTTTGCCAGAAATGGTATTGTAGATGAAGATTATTTGATAGACAGAATGAATAATGAAACGTTTAATGGATATTATATAACTGATTTTCCAAATAATAATTTTGCTGGAAATCCACAAGTAATTCAAATTCCACATCTTGGTGCGTCTACAAATGAAGCTTCTGAAAATTCAACTTTAATGGCGGTGAATCAATTGGATCAGTTCTTACTGGATGGAACTATAAAAAATAGTGTCAATTTCCCTGAAATAGATTTGGAAAGAAATCCTGATAGTAGCGTACGTTTATCTATCATAAATGATAATATACCTGGCGTTATATCTGATATTGCTAAATTGTTACGGAAAGATAATATTAATATCATTCAACAAATTAATAAAAGTAGTGGTGATGTCGCATATAATTTATTTGATTTAGATTGTGATAAGGAATCTGAGATTTTGAAAAAAATAAATAATAGAATAGATAGTATGAATAATGTTTTGAGAACAAGAATTATACATTTATCTTAAGCAAATTACTTATTTTTGTATTTTTTAAATAAATTTTTATCTTTTTAATTTTGTAATTAATTATGTTATAATATTAATATTAATATTTATATTTATATTTATTATGATAGACGTAAATAGACATGTTTATGGTAATCTTATGAAAGGTAAGTATGAAACTTTAGTTTTGAATATTCATAATCTTATAAAATCAGAAATGAAAAAGTTTAATTATGGTCATGAACGAGAGCATTATGTATATATGTGGGGTGATAACACTGATGATCCTGAACAAAAGAACACCGTAGGCTCTAAGATATCATTTAAATTTGAAGAAATTTTATTTCCACAGATTAAGTTTGGTGAAACAATTGAATTTGCAGAGCACAGGGCACCTCTATATTATTTATTTGGAGGACGTTCATATATGATATTACATGACATTTATCATAAACTGCATAAAGGGTATGACCTGGATTTCAATTCATTTTCACCCGTCAGTACAGATTATGATATGATAATTGGCAATTTAAAAGGAACTCAAGGTGAGGACTCTATTGAGGATGATTATTTCATGATGAAAGATAATTCTCATATTATTGTTAATTTTTATGAAGGCGTTATTGATTTAATGGATTCTACAGAAGACTTTACAAATCTTATTAAAACACTTAAAACTGACATTGAACAAAATAAACAATATAAATTAATTGACAATTTAGATGAATCTGTGATTAAACCATTCATAGACAATGATTATAAATATATATATAAAGGAGGCGTATTAATATATATTTCTAATGATGATGGGGTCAGTTGTCGATTACAAATTGAGGTTTTTGTTAATTATACAGATGATACAGGAAAAGAACATTACTTAAATGACCATATTATGGAAAATATTTTTAAATTTGAAAAATACATGGGGGGTGATGAAAAAGAAAGATATTTATATAATCTGGAAACTCCAGAAATGAATTTAACACTGATAAAAACTGATGTGTTACTTGGACTAATTGATGATGTAAGGGGACAAGTTGATGTATTATTCGACCGTAATTTTGACGAAGAAAACAGAGAAAAAAAACTATTAAAATGTAGAATGGATTATGGACGAATCGCGTTTGTTGTAGAATCGAATAAGAAAATTTTAGATGGATTAACTACTAAAAGTTCACCTCTTAAAAATTCTGAACCAGAACTAGAACTAGAACCAGAACTAGAACTAGAACCAGAACCAGAACTAGAACCAGAACAATTGTATAATACCATATTAATTGATCCTACAAAAAAATTTAATTTAACTCTTAGATCTTCAGACTTGTCAAGTATAAGAAGACGGTTAACGTACAAAACAAAATTACGCAAATATAAACTTTTTTCAAGAAGGGGAACAACAGGTCATGTAAAACCAGAAGAATTAGAACCAAAAGATCAAGAAATTGAACTATCTATAAAACTTGATGAATTATTGGATATTATGAAGACACGCTTTGTACAATGTGATTATCATCATTTACTTGAAGGTGATGGCGGTGCAGGTATAGGCGTAGATATCGGAGGTGGTGCAAGTAAAAATGTGCAAGTTGGTCAAGGGTATCAACGAGATATCATTAAAGACTATACCGATAATACTGAACATAGTATATACACTAATAGAGGTAAGAACTTATTGAAAAATTACATTAAATTATATACTAATTATAAAAAATAACTTTGAAATCATATTTCATATTTCAAAATAGGAAATGGATATCGAACATATTCATAGGTTCAAATTTTTTTATTTTTTAATAACATCTTGACAAATAAATCAAGAATATATATAATAAATATGCCTGACACTATATAAAGAAGTAGGTCAAATACATACATTTTAGGTGAGCGTTCGTCCGTTACAACTGGTTTACTTGAGTTTTGTTGTAATAATTCAACTTGTTTTCTTAACAGTTCATTATTTTGTTGTAAATAATTAATATAGGTTTCCATATTAGAGAAGGATTCTACGACATTTCCGTTATTGCGGTTGCCGTTATTGCCGTTATTTTTATTTACATCCATAAGTTTTTCTGTTCTATTTGCGTTTCGGACATTTCGGTTTTGAAGAACATTATTATTTTCACGTTGATTCAAGTTCATATATGCTCCATTATTGAAACTATAAGGTGTTGCTGGTTCGTTTTGTTTCTTTTCACTTTGAACAAGGTTTTTCATAGCTTTGGTAAAATAATTGCTTTCATGACCGAGTTCACTGATTGGGAAGTATCCACCGCCGCCGTTTTCAAACAATCCGTTAGGACGATTTGAATTATTGTTATTTCTATTATTGTTATTTTGTCTTGTTTTTTGTTCGCGTCTTAAGTTTTGAATTAATGGATTTGAAAAATAGCGATTTTGAGGACCTTGTGTATCTTTTAATGGTGCCATCGTTCTGGAAAAGGACTTGCGATCATTTGGTTCTATAACTCTTTGTTCATTTTCGTGTGGAAACATAGGATTTGAATGTCTTGGTGCACAACCTGATTTATAATCTGCTTCTTGATATGGTTCGTATTCGCGTCTATCTTTGAAATAATTCTGTGTTGCGGATTCATATAATAAGTTATTGTTATTGTTATTGTTATTATTATTTGAAACATTCATATTACTTGGATGTTGATAAATACCAAGACTCTTTGCGCTATTCATATTACGTTCCTCGTTATTTTGAGGATTATTTTCTGGCATATTACGAGTATTTACAGTTTCTTTGTTTGAAAGCGTTCGTAAAGGTTTAATAGGATTGGAATCTGGGGCATTTGGATCATAATCCTTACCCCAAGCATCTTCTAATGAGCAAAATGATGGAACCGGCATATAAAATTAAATTCTACCAATTCAAAAAAGGTTTTGATTATAATAAGAAAATATAATAATGTGTTGTTTATAACTTTGAAAGACGAACGTAAGTTTTTACATATAACTTAAACACAGTTTTCATATTTATATTTATATTTATTTTATTTTATTTTGAAATTTGAATATTTGAATAATGAAAAGACAATGCAAATATACTTTAAAAAAACTCAATCCATTAGAACTAAAACTTCGTATTGAAGAATTGCGAACTAAATATAGCCATAATCAACAATTACGATTAGAATACTACAATAACCTATTTACAAAATTTAACAAAGAAAAAACAGAAGAATTAGATAAAGAAACGCCTATTTATAGGGGTAAGGTTCGTGAATTATACGCAGTTACAGGAGAAGGTGGAGAAGACCAATTATGTATGAGAACAAGTAATAGATTAAGTGGATTTGATCGCCATCTATGTAATGTTCCATTCAAAGGGTCTGTTTTAACTTCTATAAGTAGATGGTGGTTTGATAAGTTATATGAATATGTTCCGAATCATTTTGAAAATATCTATTCCACAAATACTATATATACGAAAAAATGTGAAGTCATTCCTATTGAATTTGTTGTAAGAGGTTATATGACTGGAACAACACAGACATCTATCTGGCAAAATTACCAAAAGGGAGTCCGGACGTTTTGTGGAAATGAATTACGTGAAGGATATAAGAAAAATGACCGGTTAGATGACGTCATCATAACTCCAACTACAAAATCAAATGAACACGATTTGCCAATTAGTGCGAAAGAAATCGTAGACCAAGGTATTATGACCCAAAAAGATTGGGATATTTGTGCGAATTATGCGATGACTATATTCAAAGTTGGTCAAGAAATCAGTGAAAGTAGGGGAATGGTATTAGTCGATACAAAATATGAGTTTGGAAAGGATAAAGATGGAAATATAATGTTGATAGATGAGGTTCATACACCTGATTCCTCACGTTATTGGATTAAACATAGCTATGAAGAGCGACATAGTAAAGGAGAGGAACCTGATAATATAGACAAGGAATTTATTCGGAAATGGGTGAAGAACGCATACGGCGATCCATATGTAGAAGGGTTGGAAATTACTATACCGGAAGAGTTGGTAATGGAGATGTCGTCGAGGTATTTGCTATTGCACGAATTGATTACAGGAGAAGAGTTGAACATTATTTGAAGTGTTTTTGAATTTTGAATTTTGAATTTTGAATTTTGAATTTTGAATTTTGAATTTTGAATTTTGAATTTTGAATTTGAAATATATATTTTTATATATATTATATAAGTAGAAATATAAATATAAATATAAAATGGAAGCACGTTTTGATAAAAAAAAGAAAACTATTTTATTGGATTTAGATGAAACATTGTATCGTTTAAATTCAGTTCAACATGAAGTAGAATTGGGATTTATAAATGGTGAATATAACATTAGTTCATTTGAATTTTCTATAAAAGGTAAAAAAAGTAAAGTCATAGCAATATTAAGACCATTTATTTGGCCTTTTTTTGAATTTTTGTTTGAAAATTTCAATGTTGGTATATGGACAAATAGTGTAACACAATTGGCAAAATGTGCCGTTCATACATTATTTACAAAAAAGGAACTTAATAAATTCATATGTGTTATAGCGAGAAAGGAATCAACAATAACAAAATCATCTTCTTCATTTACCTATTATGACTATTTAAATAAAAAACAATTCAAAATAAATAAGGATGGGACGTTGGTAAAATCACTTGACATATTTTTCAGCATACCGTTTTATGGAAAATATTTAAATAAGACAAATACAATTTTAATAGATGATAATGATACTAATTATGCTGTAAATTTAGGCAAAAATGTTATTCACGTAAGTAGATTTCGTTTTATGAATACTTGTGACGATGAATTAAAAAAAATAAAGAAGTGGTTATCGAGAAACGTATTAAACAAGCGAAGTAAGGGACACAAAGATATTTCAAAACTAAAGATGTTAAAATTTAATGTTGCAAATGAAGAAATTACACACAATACAACACACCGTCAAAGTGATGATTATGCCCGCGATTTAATTGAAAAACATTGCAAAGAAAAAAAAAAGAAAGAAGAAAAGGAAAAAGCAAAGGCAAAAGCAAAGTCAAAAACACATCAGAAGGCTAAGGCAAAGGTAAATAAAGCAAATAAAGCAAATAAAGCAAATAAGAAATCAGCGAAGAAAATAGCAAATAAAAAGAAAAAGGGAAATACAAAATAAATGCACAAAAATGAACTTAAAAACAACTTAATACATATATTTATTGTTAATTAAATTAAATTATATATTTTAATTTTTGAATTCTATTTAATTTTATTATTTCAAATTCAAATTCAAATTCAAATTCAAAATGTCAGAAACAGTATTACTAATTGGAAATGGCGGACGCGAACATGCTATTTTAGATCGTCTTGTATTATCGAAAACAGTAGGTAAAGTTATCGTTTGTAATAATTCATATTGGAATAAACCATTTATTAATAAAAAAGAATATTCAAAAGTTCAAAATCATATTTTAGAAGATACCTCTATTGCATCTTACATTGAATTTTCAAAACAAAATAAGGTTGGGATGGTTATTGTTGGACCGGAGAAATATCTTTCTGAAGGTATTGTAGATGAATTTACGAAACAAAATATATTGTGTTTTGGACCTACACAAGCAATGGCTCAAATTGAAAGTTCAAAAGAATATGGAAAAAGAATCATGCGGCAATTGGATTTACCAACTGCGGAATTCAGCATCCATTCAACTATGGAGACTGCTGAGAACTTTTTGAGAGACAATATCTCAAATGGGTATCAAGTGATTAAAAAAGATGGATTGGCATCTGGAAAAGGTGTATGTGTATTGAAAGATGATAGACAAAATTCACTTGCAAAAGGTATTATCTGTCTTGATGAAATTTATGAAGAAGACGAATCTGCTAAAGTATTGATTGAGAAGAAACAATCTGGTGTAGAAGTTAGTGTTCTTGCATTCTGTAACGGTAAAAAGGCATATTTAATGCCACCAGCACGAGATTTCAAACGTATATATGAAGGTGATAGAGGTCCAAATACTGGTGGTATGGGAGCGATTTGTCCAGGAGATTTATTGGACGATTTTCAACTACAACAAATTCAGATGTACATGGATAGTGTAGTATTAAACTTGGGATATAAAGGTGTTCTATATGCTGGATTAATGGTAGAATATCGCGATAGGACAGAAAGGGATGACACATATTATTCAGTTAATTTCCTGGAATTTAATTGTAGATTTGGCGATCCAGAGACGCAATCCATTCTTCCTCTATTGGATGATTCGTGTGATTTGTATGAAATTATGCGAGGTTGTATGCTTGGAACCTCTTTGGATAATATGATTTCTTGGAAAAAGGATATGAAATCAATTAATGTAGTTATGTCCCAAATTAATTATCCGTTTGAGAAATTGGATACGCCAGTTGAAATGTTGTTTAACAAGGGATTGAAGCGAATTATGGTATTAGATAAAGAACATACCACGTATCTAAATGTATCGAATGTTCAATATGTTGAAAGTGAAGATGAAGATAAAAAGGCATTGGGTAAGTATATGACTACAGGTGGTCGAGTCTTATCATTTGTAGTTTGTGGAAAGGATTTTGTAAGATGTTTTGCAAACGTATATGGTTTATGCAAGCGTGTTATTTACAACGGCGTGTATTATAGAATGGATATTGGTAAAAAATATATGATTGGGTTGAACGATGATAATAGAAGAGAACACTGGCTCAATCATGAATTAATAAATGTTCCTACTATTGGTATTTTTCAAGGGGAAGAGGGCTCAATTCCTAGAGTTAAAACCCTTGTTGAATTTTTAACCGAATGTAAAATACCGCATAAAGGTATGGTTAAAATTGGACTAATAATATGTAATAAAAAGGATGTAACTTTAATGGAATTGTCTAGTAAATATAATATACCGTTGTTATTCATTGACGAAGAATTAAATACAACATTAGAAACTCGTCAACAAGTTGTTGATACACTCCGTTCGTTTAACATAAATACTATAGTTTCAACTGATAATTATGGTGGTATGTTTTTGGATACAAAAAAAGTATTGTTCAATGAGTTTGGTTCTAAAATGATAACTTTAAATATAAGTGAAACTGTATTAAATAATACTCAATACAACTTAAATCGTGTTCTATGTAATGTACGCAGATTTTTTAGAATTGATCCTCGTATTGAAGTTGATCTGCATACATATCAGTTTATTAGTCAAATTGATGAAAATGAAGATACAACTGTTTTGAATAAATATAGCAATATTCATCTAACAGCGTGTTTTATTGAATATCTGAAAACACTAAATCAATTGCCTTTGAAATATAGCGTTGATATTGATAGTGGAAATGATTTCGTCGATTATTTGAAAGAGGACAACACTGAAATTGGCGATTTCTGTTATAAATGTCAAATGGGTACAGATGAATATGGTCTTGCTACAGATGGAGTTGGGACAAAGATTGATCTGGCTTTGAAATATAATGTATTAGATAATATTGGTGTAGATCTAGTTGCGATGAGCGTAAATGATTTATATGTTCATGGAGTCGAACCAACTTACTTTTTGGACTATCTTGCTTTAGATAGAATGGATGTTGAATTGTGTAAAAGAATGATAAACAGCATCCGCAAGGGATGTAAAATTGCGAATTGTAATTTAGTTGGAGGAGAAACTGCCGAAATGCGCGGTATGTATAGAAGCAACAAGTGTGATTTAGGTGGGTTTGCGGTGGGTAAATGTATAGATGGTGGGTGTAATGGTATTGATAATCGACGAGATAATATAGAACCAGGTTGCCTATTGTTTGGTCTGCCTTCAAATGGTGTTCATTCTAATGGGTTTACTCTTGTAAATGATTTAGTTAATCAATGCAATTTAAATTCAGAATTGAGAGGCAGATGTAATCTAATGAGTGCTTCAAAAATCCGCAATTTACTTGCACCTACTCGTATTTATAGTGAGATCCCGGTCATTCTTCAAAATCCTGAATTAAGAGATAATATTCTTGGTATGGCTCATATAACTGGTGGCGGATTCCCTGACAATGTTCATAGAGTATTATGCAGAAGTGCTTACAAAAATGAAAACGAACATAGTAGTCCTCTAACCTATGATCTTAATTTTGAATTGACTGATATGTTTTCATATTTATCGGAATATGCTAAAGAACATCAAATTAATTCTGGTGTAAGAGAGGTTTCACAGTTATACACATGGGTTCATAAAATGACACGTTGTTCGATGGAAGATATGTTCCGAACATTTAATTGTGGCATAGGTATGGTGTTTGTAATGAAAAAAGGTGTTGATATGAGTGTATTTGAAAAATTTGGATACAATGAATTTATACCATTAGGTGAAGTCGTTGAACGATAAATGTAAATACGTTTTTTTGAATTTTGATTTTTATTTTATTTTATTAGGTTAATATTTTTGAATAATCATTTAAATATACATTTAAATATACATTTGAATTATTAAGTAATATGAATTACCTATTGATAATAAGTATTTTTCTAATTGTAATATTTGGTATTATTGCTTTTGTATATATTAAACGACGAAGTTCATATGAAAGTTATGAAAAAAAGATAGAGAAATTGAAAGAACAGTTTTCAAAATTTGATGGAAACACTATAGTAAAAGGCAAGGATAATATGGATGGTCATGTATTTGGATTGCCTATTATGAAAAAATCAAACAAGTTAGATCTTTCCAATTTCAATCGAGTTATTGACATAAATTACAAAGATGGTTATGCTGAAATAGAGGGGAGTGTATATGTGTGTCAAGTATTGGACAAATTAGTAAAACAAGGGTGGATCATACAAATTCCAGTGGATATGTATCATTTGACATTTGCTGGTTTAATAGCAGGTGTAGGTGGTGGTTCTGCAAGTTTCCGTTATGGATTTATACATGAAACAATACTTGAGATGGATGTATTAACGGCAAATGGTGAGGTAATCACGTGTGATAGAAATAAAAATAGCGAGTTATTTCATGCTATTCCAAATTCACTTGGTACAATGGGTTATATTACTCGTATGAAATTGCAGATAAGACCAGCAGCACCTTATGTCAAGGTGTCTTATTTAAGATATACTGATCCGCGTGAATATTTTGAGGATTTGGATAAATATTGCAAAGATGATAGTATAGAATTCTTGGATGGAACTATATTTGATGCAACTAAATTGGTTTTAATTGTTGGAAATTTCGTACATTTTGTCCCAGAAAACGAGAAATTATATGACAAAATGCATATATTTTGGCAAGATTTAGCAAATAATTCAATCGAAACTCAATATTTTACTCTATATGATTATGTATGGCGATGGGATCCTGATATGTATTATACGACGATGGCAACACCTGCTTGGACTCGTAATGGAAAACTCCGAAAATACGTTCCACAAAGGATGTTGCGATCGACTATTTACAGAAAAGCAGCCAGTTTGGTAAATTTTGAACATCAAGCATTAGACTGTAACGATGTATTTATACCTATGGAAAAGGCAAATGAGTTTTTCAGTTGGTATGTAGAAAAATACAAGTTATATCCTATTTACATATGTCCAGTTCGTTGTAAAGAGAATTTCACACTCTGGAATGAATGTTATTTTTGTGATTTTGGAATAGGATATGGAGTAAATTTGGATATTCGTCCAGAAGGAATTGACGATCAATTGGAAGAGCAAATGTTAAAATATGGTGGTCGCAAGTTGCTATATACGGTGGTTCATAATTCAGAAGATGATTTTTGGAATACATTAGGTATTGATCAAGAAGTGTATTATAAATTGAAAAACAAATATGACGAAAATAAAAGATTCCCTACTATATATGAAAAGGTTAGTAGAAGGAATAATACTTAAATACACTTAAATACACTTAAATATAATTTACTTAATTTACTTAATTTACTTCTTTTTATTTTGAAAATAAAATATGAAATTCGCTATATTATGTTTATTTTCGTTTTTAAGATTTATTCAAGCAGAAACCAGTTTATTTGAATATGTAAATCATACAAACAATTTTAATGTTCAGCCATTTTCGCCAATTGTAAATACAATCAAGTTGGCAAAAAAATATGGTATAGATATATATAGAGTAGAATCGGATTTTGCTAATAAACATACTCTTTTAGGCGGTTATAGACCAGGTTCAAATATGATAGTATTGTATAATGTCCCAGAACTGGAATATTTTAATAAATTAAATGAAGAGACATTAAAACATGAATTGATTCATGCTATACAACATTGTAAGGGGAATAAGAGCACATTTGAACCTTTGATAGATTTCAATTTCTTACTCTATTGTATAGTTAAACAAAAAATTAATGTTACGTTTATTGAATCATTTTATTCTAAAGATGATTTTGAAATTGAAATAGAGGCGTATTGTTTTGAAAAGTTTATCTCGTATGCAGATATTAATTTGTTATTAAATACGTTTTGTTTATAGATACTTACGGTATTTAGACATAAATCTCTTCATTTTTTCTGGGTCTTCCATTATATCGTGAATTCTACGAATACATTTGATTAGAGCGAATTTGATTTTCTTCCAGCGTTTCAAAGATGATTCGAATGGTAATTCACTTGTGTCTTCAAAATGAGTTTGGACAAGTCTACATGAACCAAGTTTAGTAATATGCATATAGATTTCCAACTGAACCTTTTCGTAGGAGGGGATCTTTTCAAATAGTTCATTTACTCTGTTTTTGTGTTCGATTAAACAGTCATTATCACGATCAATTCCGTCAATCTTTGCTCGCAAGACAATTGTGTAGTCTTCTTCACGTTTCACAATCTTCTCAAACATTTCACTGTTTCTATCTGTTACAACACGTTTTGTTTTCTTTTCATATTGATTAATACCCTTGTGTTCATATTTGTTTCCACGTTTCTTGTTAATGCGCGATTTTACTTCATTTTGAATGCTTTCTTTCATAGTCTTGTAATAAGTTGTTTCTTCAATTGCCTCGTAAATCTTTTCAAAATAATTTTGTAGAACGTCATTATCTTTTGCATTGATTGCTTCATAGAATAGATTACGGACTGTATTATTTTTCTTCAAAAGAGCATCTGTGACAAGAACGACTTCATTTACATTGATTACTTTTACAATGTCTTTGAATTGTCTATAATTAACTCGTTTCATGAAACGCAACATTGCTTGTTCTACTGGATTGTATTGATTTACTCCAATTAGGGAAGCTACTTCTGATGATTGGACATAATACACCTTTTTCATCTTGTCAATCACTGGTTCCGCAGTTTCAAGTGAGTAATTGGATTGTTTTTGCATATTGTAATGCGTATCAATATAGTAATTTGAATATGAATTGAGTAATTTGAATATGAATTGAACAATTTGAATATGAATTGAGTAATTTGAATATGAATTGAGTAATTTGAAATATTATTTGAGTAATTTGAATCAGATTTATTATTTATTGGTGTGTGTTTGCACTTTTAAAAACAGCATATACAAGTGGGAAATGAGTATTTATGCAAAAAAATATAAAAAAGTGTCGAAACTTTTCTGAATTTGGCGGGGTTTCCCCCCCTTTTTTTGTACGAACGAAAATGGAACGAAAATGGAACGAAAATGGAACGAAAAACGAACGAAAAACGAACGATTCTTATGATGTATATTTAAACAAAATAAAATATATGTATTATATACCACACTTTTTTATTCTAATGCCCTCCTATTTATGCCCTAGATGTGAATTTAATACATCTCAAAGAGCCAACTTTAAACGACATTTGACAAGAAAAAATCCATGTTATGTATATAATAAGGATGTTACAATTAAAAGTATAGCAGAGTCCTATGGTATAGACATTTCATCCACTGAAAATAAAATAGTATCACAAAAAGTATCACAAATTAAATATCAATTACACTCAATTTCCGAATCACAACGTATCACAAACTGTAAGTATTGTAATAAACCCTTTACATCTGCTAATAACTGTTATAGGCATCAGAAACATTACTGTAAATATAAAAAAAATGAACTAACAATAACACAAGATGAAATTCAAAAAATAAAACACGATGCAGATAAAAAAGCTGAATTAAACAAGAATGAAAAAGTTGAACTAAAAATGAGAGAAGCTGAACTAAAAATAAAAGAGGCTGAACTAAAAATAAAAGAAGTTGAGGGAAAAATTGAAGTACTGGCAGATAAAAAAGCACAAAAGATGGTATTGTCTTTAGTAGATAAACTTGTTCCAAATCAAACTACTAATAATAATAATAATAGTCACAATACGAATACTCAAAATAACATTAATAATATTCAAAATAATAATAATAATAACCATTTGAAGATAAATAATTTCGGTGAAGAGAAAACTAAATATATTACAGATGATAAATTAAAAATTATGTTTGTTGATCCTAGAAACGTAGTTGTCCAACATATTAAAGATACTTATTACCATGTTTTACATCCTGAAAATTTTAATGCTAAGATAACCAATTGTAAATCTAAACATATGCATATATTCAAAGAAAACGACTGGGAAAAAGTAAATAAACAACTTACTATATGTTCTATGTACAATAAACATGAAAAGATAATTGAAAATGAATTCGAAAGATTGAAACCTGAATTGACTGATACAGTTCGAGATAATTATAATGAATATAAAAAATCTACATTACACAGTTTTAGTACATTCAAACACCGAATGATAGATATAGAAGCAGTAATAATAAACGGAACAAAGAATCATAAAAGGATAGATTTGTTAAGTGAAAAGGAAGTAGCTCGGTTAGCAAAAGAACAAGATAAAACACCAGGTGAAATATTTGCAGAACATATGCCAGATATATTTGCAGAAAGAGATGATTTTATAGATGATATATAAATTTATATTATGACATACTTAAGTGGAAAATAGCGTTTTTTTCAAAATTTTCAAAAAAGTGTCGGAAATTTTCTAAATTTGGCGGGGTTTCCCCCCCTTTTTTTTTGCTTAAGCAAAATTAAGTCAAATTAAGCTTAAAAATTAAGCAAAATTAAGCAAATCTTATGGTAAGTTTTTATTTAAACATTATTTTGTAAACATATTATATACACTTTATCAACCAATGTCCTCTTATATATGCCCAAGATGTAACTATACAACTAATAGAAAAAGTAATTTTAAACACCACATAACAAGAAAGAACATTTGTAAACCCGTTAATACCGACACTACCATTAAACGTATAGCACATTCATATGGTATAGATATTTCTACCACTGAAAAAACACACGAGGACACAAATGTATACAATGACGATATAGACACAACCATACAACTTAAAAAAACAAAAGGACACAGAATGTATACCTGTAAATATTGTAACAAATCTTTTAATTCATCAACAAGTAGATGTCGTCATCAAAGAATGTATTGTAAAAATAAAAATAATTCATCTAAAGAATATGACTATATGAAAAGGGAAATGGAAAAAATAAAAGAAGAAGCAAAAAAAGAAACAGAACGTAAAATAAAAGAAGTTGAGGGACAAATTGAAGTACTAGCAGATAAAAAAGCACAAAAGATGGTATTGTCTTTAGTAGATAAACTTGTTCCAAATCAAACGACAAATAGTCATAATACGAATACTAATACTAATAGTCACAACATTAATACTCAAAATAACATTAATAATATTCAAAATAATAATAACAATTTGAAGATAAATAATTTCGGTGAAGAGAAAACGAAATACATTACAGATGATAAATTAAAAATTATGTTTGTTGATCCTAGAAATGTAGTTGTTCAACATATCAAAGACACATATTATCATGTTTTACATCCTGAAAATTTTAATGCTAAGATAACCAATTGTAAATCTAAACATATGCATATATTCAAAGAAAACGACTGGGAAAAAGTAAATAAACAACTTACTATATGTTCTATGTATAATAAACATGAAAAGATAATTGAAAATGAATTCGAAAGATTGAAACCTGAATTGACTGATACAGTTCGAGATAATTATAATGAATATAAAAAATCTACATTACACAGTTTTAGTACATTCAAACATCGAATGATAGATATAGAAGCAGTTATAATAAATGGAACAAAGAATCATAAAAGGATAGATCTGTTAAGTGAAAAGGAAGTGGCTCGGTTAGCAAAAGAACAAGATAAAACACCAGGTGAAATATTTGCAGAGCATATGCCAGATATCTTTGGCGGAGAAGATTCTGATTTTGAAATTTGAATTACATATTTTATTTTGAAATTACATATTTTATTTTGAATATTACATATTTTATTTTGAAATTACATATTTTATTTTGAATATTACATATTTTATTTTGAATATTACATATTTTATTTTGCAACAAAACTGATTCATTTTTTTATATTATATTATTATATCCAAAACTTCTCCATATTCAATTCAATTCATATATGCCTAACCAGTGTAAAGTTAATACTAAAACTAATAGGTGTTCAAAAAAGGGTACTATAAATCCAGAAAAGTGTGCTCTATCTAAAAAAGGACGTTGTAAAAAAATACAAAAACAACCTACAAAAAAACCTAAAAAAGTGAAATCACCTAAAAAAGTGAAATCACCTAAAAAAGTAACATCTAGTAAGTCAAAAATGTCAGTTATGCCAATTGATGCAAAATACTTTGTGCTTATTCTTAATGAAGGAGACAGAGAACCTGATATGGTATTTGAAAATCTAGAAGAGAGTGATCAGAATGAAGAAGGAACCCTAAAAAGACATTCTTTACCAAAAGAATTAAAAACACTAATCAGTAAAAAATATAATAGGAATGCTCTTATGATTTCAGGCATTCAGTGGGGGCTAGCAAATGTTATTAATATGATTCAAGATACACTTGGTGGTCAGTATGGTCGTTCTATTAATGAACTATATTATTATGGAAAGAACCACATTGTAGTAAACATTTCCTAGAAGTGTATATAAAATGTCAACTATAGAGATGAATTTAGAAAAAGATATTGAGATATTAGACGATGAAATCACAGGTTATTACTTAAGATCAGAGAATTTGAAAAATGTTATCTAGACTGGACTATTACAAATACAAATGATTATAGTGATTTAGGAAAAAAGTTTTCACAGATTTTTAATATAAACAAATCCGAATCTAAAGATACGAGAACTACAGGAATTCTGGGGAGAATTCTATTTACTCGTACCGTAGACCAACGAGATTCAAATCTAAATATAAATATGAATAAATAATATACGAAGTAAAGTAGTTAGACATATATGTACACAAAATGTATTTTTTATAAAATGATTAGTTAGCAATTAAATATTACACCGACTGACATTTAAAATGAAACAAAAAGTTTCAAAAAAAATTAGGAATTTCTAAATATCGGTGGTAGCATATTGCTATGCCTAAGAACATAAGTTCTTAATAAATGCACTCTCTGAGGATATTCCTTCTTCCCTCTCAAGCAGACTACCATTTGACACCTTTTTACAGGGGTTGGCAGTTTTTATTTCATAACCTCTACAATATCGTTGAGGTCTTGGTTTGTTGTTTATATAAGAATTAAAAAGTTTTCTTATATTTATACAACCATTATAATCACGGTTTATACATCCTTTCCTTGTGTTTTCCATTTTAAATGTTAGGACGGAATGTAATTTTCGTAATTTATTTTTATGGTCTGGTAAATATAAGTTTTCTCCTTTTTCTTCTGTCTTATGATATAAACAAGATGTTCTAAATTCATCTATATTAAAAACTTTAAATCGTTCTTTTAATTTTCTTTTAATTCCTAAATTTGGAGTTGATATAAAATTTCTCATCTGTTTTTTTATACTCCAATTTCCATGAATTACAATTAAATCTTTTCCAAATTTATTTTCTATTAAATTTAACATATTATCGCCTGTTCGTTTTTTATTTATAAAAGCATACCATTTATATTGTCTGAATTTTTCGTTTTCATATAATTTGAATAATTTATCATTTACTTTATTTTTTTCTTTTATATATTTTTTGAATTTAGTTAAATTACAAGTTTTAGAATTATACTCAGACAAAGCATTTTCTATTTTGCATATTCCTAGTTCATCTTTTAGATTTTTAATTAATCTTTGGTATTTTAATCTTTTTGTTTCTTTTACTCGTTGTTTATTACTATAAGTAAAACGATTTCCTTCATCATCTATTATAGACAGTAAATCTCTTTTTCCCGGGTCGATGAAGATACGTTTTCCTTCCAAATCCTTTTTATCTACTTCATCAATATAAGGAAATTCAATATAATCTATTTTTTCTTTTTTAATTTTAGGTTTTGATTTATTTAATTTCTTTTGTTCTTCTTTCTTTTTCTTTTTTAATGCTTCTTTTTCTTCTCTATTTAATCCTTTATAATCTTGTTTGGCATTTTTCATTTTTTCCTTTTTATCTGTTTCTTCTTGTAATTTATCTTTATGAATAAATCTGAGTCATTTGGACCAGATTGTTGTGTTGCAAATGCATTTAATTGGATGGGTTATGGTATTTTTACAAACATATTTCTATCGTTAAAAATTGCTGGACAAAGGGACACTTTGCATAAAAACCAACGCGGTGAATCTACTATATGGAGTAACGCGCTTGCACTTACGTTACATTTAATTGAACAAACACTGTTTGATATTGAGGTTAAAAGAAAAATCGCAGGAATGACAGGAAGAATTACAGGAATTAGACAACATATACCAGTAAAGTCAGAAGATCTATATACATGGGAACCGTTTGATTCAAAATACAAACTTCCTATGCCTCATAACGAATATTTTGAAATTTTTGGTGATTTTGTTTCAGCATATTATGCCGTTGAAGGCCTTCATGTTATGAATAAACAACATCTGGTTACTCGCGGAATAAAACAAATTATACCACAGGGGCACGCAGCTTTTTTACATTGTACATGGCACGATGAAACTAAACTATATGATTCTGATAACGCGCATATTGTATGTATAATGAAAGATCTAGGCGGTAAGTTGAATATAATAGAATTGCAAGAATGTGAACCAATTATAAAGGAAGAAGATATAAAGGGTGAGACGTTTCTGCATGAGGGAAAAGAGTTGCAAAAGACAACTATACATAAATATTTTGAAGCCATGGATAACTGTTATATTATAATTGGTGCACTTAAATTAAGTGCACCGGTTGGCACATTTTTACAAAAATCAACTACTGCTCCTAAAAGACCACAGGCACAGGGAACTCCCATTCCCATTTCCGTATTAAGACGAAGTGAAAGACATAAAGTAACGCAGGAACCAACACCAGAAGAATTAAAAAGCATGCGTGAAACAGAGGTAGCAACGTTCGGAACGGAATTAAAAAAATATATAGAAAATCCAGAAATTTTACAACAAAAAGCGAAACGTATAGATGAGTTACACAAACTAAAATTTAATAGACAATTGCCACGTAACGCAAAACTAACTGAAAAATTAGAGAAAAAAATAAATAAAATAAGAGAAAAAAGAATCGCAAAAGCAACAGAAGCAGAAGCAGAAGAAGGAGAAGCAGAAGCAGAAGAAGGAGAAGCAGAAGCAGAAGTAGGAGAAGCAGAAGCAGAAGCAGCAGAAGTAGAAGCAGAAGCAGAAGTAGGAGGACATACAGAATCGCGATACACACGCATTGCCAATATAGTAAAAAATGCTTTTAGAAACTTTTTCTCTTTGGGCTAATAAGGGACTTATCTCTTACGTAATATGATACACCAATTACCTTTTTCATAAAATGATTTTTCAATAATTACATTTGGTAAATCACATAATTTATCAAGTTCACCTTTTTTAAATACGTGATAGAATCTATGATATGTTTCGTCTTTTATTTTGTCCTTTGTATATTTTTTTTGAAGAACCCATGAAACCATATTATCTTGTTCTGTAAATTTCCTTCGTGATTCAGGCAATTGTTCCAATGCCCAAACTTGTATAAACAATTTACCTTCTGGTTTTACAATACGAACAAGTTCAATAATTGCTTGTTTTCGTCTTTCAGAAGATGACAGATGGTGAATTACAGCGATTGAGATAAGTTTGTCAAATTGATTATTTTTATATGGAAGGTGAATTGCGTTTGCTTGAAGTACACCGTCAAGTTGCGAACTCGCTTCTATTAAATTAGGGAAACATATATCACATCCTATAGATATAAATGGATATTCTTTAATACCCCTCCCATTACCACAACCTATATCAGCAACTAATTCATATGGTTTAATAGTATCAAGAAATGCTTTTGCAGATGGCCATAGATAAACGCGCGTTTGTTTAAAATGGGTAGAAATTGAATTATATGGGTTGAGAACATGTTCTTTTTCAAAAGCGTTCATTTTGAAATATATACTTTAATGTAAATTTAATGTAGATTTAAAACTAATTTGGAGTAAAGTATAAAATATAGAATTGGATTTACAATAAATGTTTCAATTTCAAGATGATTATTACAAAATATTGAATTTAAAACCAAAATGTTCAAAAAAAGATATTATACAAGCATACAGAAGACAAGCGTTGAAATGGCATCCAGATAAGAACAAAGCTGAAAATGCACACCATATGTTTGTGAAAATCGCGGAGGCATATGAGGTTTTAAGTGACATTGAGAAACGGAATACGTATGATGCCTATTACTTTAGCGGGAAATCACACTTCCAAGATGGAAAATCTACAAAAACGCATAAAAACTCACCGAAAAACGCCGAAACCCCTTCGAGTGGTTGGGGATTTAAGAATCCATTTGAATTATTTCGCAATTTATTTCCAAATGTAGACAGTAAATTACTGAATGTATTTAGCAAAGCAGTATCCCATATGAAAACTATAACAAATCACGAGTTTCTAATAAAATTAATAGACGAATATAAGTATTTTGCAAAAAACAAAAAGTATAAATATGACATAGAATATGATGATATAGATTCTTCGTATATAAATTCAAATTCAAATTCAAAATCAATGAACAATCCGCCAAAACAGACTTATGATTTGGAAATACCTTTAGAAGAATACTTGGAAATTTCAAAAATAAAGCGAATTCATTTGCCTATGTTAGCAAAATGTTTCACTTGTTCTATAGAAATACGAGAAGGTTGTCATATTTGTAATGGTGATTTATATTATAAATCTACCAAAATATATCCGATTCCAATAAATGACCGCAAACTATATTTTCAAGAAGGTGGTAATTTTTTACCTGATTATAACCGAGCATGTGATCTAATTATAAATTGTAAAGATAAATATAATAAATTCTATAAAAGGATAGGAAATGTTCATTTGTATACCTATGTTTTTTGGGATGGTCATAAAGTTTTATTCCGTTATTTGGATGGTTCATATTATAGTTTAAATATTACTCATTTATCTGATAATGAACCATGTGATTTTTCAAATAATGTAATAAGAATTGATAATATGGGATTGCCATATTGTGTAGACAACAAACAGAAAAGAGGAGATCTTTTTATTAAATTTACGCAAGATTGTGAATATGAAATAAGCGACGAATCGATGAAACAAGCTCAAGAATATTTAAAATGTCATCCAGAAAATGAAATAATACCAAGTGAGATATTACGAATAGATGACATACTAACTCATTTTATGTAATATTACATAATACTGCAAATACTTGAACTATTTTCCTTTTTCTCAATTTCTAATTTTCGTTCTTTTTCTTGTAATTCTATTTTATGATTAAGATGACTTAGTTTATTAGTCATAGTTGCTTCAATAATTTTAATAAGTCTATCATTTTCCAATTGTGTGTTTATATTATTTATATTATTTATATTATTTATATCTTTATTTCGTCTGTCGATTATTCTTGATTTAGGTGAAGAAGACGTAGATGGTGATAACATTGACGTAGGTGACGACAATCTTTTGATTTGAGGTGGTGTAGTACCTCTAATCTTGTCATCTTTATCACATTCTTTATTAAATTCAATAATAAGTGTTTTCTTTTTATTTTCTAATACTTCAATCTTATTTTTGAGTTTTTGTATTTGTTCTTCTGTAGAATTTATTGTCTTTTTTATATTATTTTGAATTTGGTTTTGTTCTTGTTTAAGTCGGTTTCTTTCTTTATATATAGTGTCAATGTTTGGCGTTGAATTTGTAAGCATACCCATTTTAATTTATAGGATGGTTTAGGACGAATTTAGTGCGATAAACACATATCGACTGCTTATTTTTAAGTTAAAATCATAAATGTAAATAATAAAAAATATAGATATTACAAAATAATATGTTTAAGAAGACGTGTTTGTTCCACTGCTTCTATTTCCGCGACCACGACCGCGAGTTCCACGATCTCCACGACCTCCACGGGTGCGTCCGGAAGTATTACGAGTTGAACTACTTTCTTGATCTCCTGTTCGGTTCTCGTTATTGTATTCGTCTCGTTCTTGACGAAGAAGAGAAAGTGTTTCGCAACGAAGCGGACCTCCGCGAACACCAGTTACATTTACTGCTTGACTCTTTCCATCTTCCATAGTCCCAACAGAGAAATAGACATATTCTCCAGGATAAAGCAGTTTCCAACAATCAACAGTAGTTGTAACTGAGGTATGGTGGACAAATACATCTTCTTGTGTATCAAAGTTTGTTACGAATCCGAAGCCACCTTGGAACCATTTTACAAGTCCAAGAACACGTTCAGTATCTGTGCTAACAGTTGCTGGAACGGTGGTTGAAGACGTTTCGGTTTGAGTTGTTTCTGTAGTGCTAGGCATTTTATTTTATTTTAATTTTATTTACTAATTTATTTATTTAATTAATTCAATAATCTATTGTGTCACTATTCCTTTAAATTAAAATAATTCTTTAAATTAACTAAAATAAACAACATATATTTTTATTATTTCGAAAGTCCTGGTTTTATATATTCATCTACGATATGTTGGCTATATGCTGTTGCTGCATCCTGTTCTGAAAGTTCGTTTCTTTGCATTTTACCATAAGATGAAAGTAGTTTTATAGTAATGTCATGTGGCATAGTTTCATTGATCCATCCTTTTAATAAACCCTTATATCTGTTATTTGTCAATAAGGGACGGTATTTTTGAATAAAATATGACTTCTTTTCTTCTTTTTCTTTTTGAAAATCTTCTTTATATCCTTCTATATATTCCGTTATGTTTGTTCGTATTTTCTTTATTTGATTCAAAATATCCAATATACCATTTTGAACAATTTCATTATATAAATCAGGATTTGCTTTTTGAAATATATCTCGTTTCTTGTCAGATATAGTATTATCCGCAATTGCAGTCATATTTTTCAAAAAATCAGTGGTGATTTGATTTGCTATTATCTTTCGGAATAGTTTTGAATATTTATTTTGAAAATCACTATATTTATCTTTCATAACCTGACCTATAGATAATATATTTGATTTATATGTATTCACTATTTCTTGATATGAATTGTATATATCATAATACTTTTCCTCTAAATTATTAGCACTGAGTGGCATATTAAATATAGTAAATTATATGTTATGTTCAAAGTTCAAAGTTCAAAGTTCAAAATTCAAAATTTCAAAAAAAAGAATAATATAATTCTAAACATTAATTATTTTAAATCTTAACTTATTTATTTTGAAATTTGAAATTTGAATTACATAAACAGTTGTATTTGAAATATAATTGTACCGTATTATATTATATTATATTATATTATATTATACATTATACATTATACATTATACATTATTTCAAATTTCAAAATGAATTCCTGGAAAAAAAGAATACAAGAATATAATCAAGAAAATGATATTGTAACCTTACCTTTTCAAAGTGGTGGAAATATTCAAAATCAAAATAATAACGATAACGGAACTTCAAATGTACCATCATTAAACGATCCTTTCTTTGAAAAGATAACACTTAATGGAAAAGATTATCCATTAAATGAAAAAATTACAATGCAAATATTAAAAAAAATAGTAAATTATTATGAAAATAGGTAAAAAAATTTCAAAATTTCAAAGTTTCAAAACGATTTATGGAACATAATCTGGAATCATCTTTTTTATTTCCTCTAGTTTTTGAATAGCCATACTTATAGTGGGAGCGCAATACAAAACTAATCCCATTCTTCGTCTTCCATCAGCATATGGTTTTCCGAAAATATATGTACTTACATTTTTTATTTCAAAAACCTCTCTTGGTATTTCAATAACATCCCCATTCTCTTGTCTATCATAATTACGAACAATAAGAGGAAGTGATACACCTGGCATATCAGCTTCTATTGTTGGAATAGGTATATCTAAAATAGCTCTCAAATGTAGTTCAAATTGAGACATATTTTGTGTTTTCAAAGTAACCATAGCAGTATCATGTGGGCGAGGTGACATTTCATTAAAATACACGACATTTTCTTTCACGAAAAATTCGACACCAAAAATACCATATCCACCCAGTTCATCTGCCATAAGTCGTGCTATTTTTTGGCATTCTGCTGTTGCTCTATTAGCCAATATATTATAGGTTTGCCAGGATTCCGAAAAATCACCTTCCTTTTGTTTGTGAATAATAGGTGGACAGAAACTGATTATATCATTTCCGTCATTATCTCTATGACGAACTGTCATAAGTGTAACTTCATAATCAAAATGAATGAATTTTTCAACTATAACACGGTCACACCCTCCTCTACAATTCGTATGTGCATATGACCAGGCTCCTTCGACGTCTACCAATGAATGCATAACGCTTTGTCCCTTTCCAGATGAACTCATAACTGGTTTAATTACACACGGAAATCCAATATCTTTGACTGCTTCTACAAATTCTTCGTATGTCGTAGCAAACTTATGATTACTTGTGATTAATTTTAACTTTTCGTGAGCAAGTCTGCGAATTCTTTCTCGATCCATTGTATAATATACGGCCTTTGCACTTGGAACTACATTGTAACCTTCATTTTCAAGTGCTTGTAATGCACCAACATTAATAGATTCAATTTCAGGAACAATATAGGTTGGTTTAACATGTTCTACCAACTCTCGCAATGCTATTTCATCTTTCATATCAATTACGTAATTAAAATGAGCAACTTGTGCTGCTGGAGCATGTTCATATCTTGCTACAGCGTGTGTTTCTAATCCCCACTTATGTGCTTCTAAAAGCAACTCTTTTCCCAATTCACCAGAACCAAGTAAGAGTAAGCGCTTTGAATATGGTTTATATGCTGAACTAAATGTATGAACTGACATTGTCGTAAATAAAAGTTTTAAATGTAAATGTTAATAAACGTTATATTAATAATGTAGAAATAGTTGTTTAAATTCAAATTTGTTAAACACAATTTAAAGATAATTTATACATAATGTACGTAGGGTACATATTATAATATAAAATAATATGATACACATAAATGAGGAAGAGTTGGATAGTTCTGAAGATACGGAAGTTTTTAAAAAACCGGAAGAGACCGACAAAAAGGTGCTTAATATAATTGAAGAATTTTTGTCTAATACATCTCTCCCTAAATTAAAAGGAATATGCGCTCTTACTTGTGCAATCGATTATAGCTCTCTCACCGGAACGTTTATATTTGATTGGGACAATAAAAAATTTTTACGTGACTACGGTGGTCGTTTTGATAGTAACTCACCAAAATATATAACAATAAATAATACAAAATGGACCATTAACCTTGCAGTCAATTTACCTAATATATCGCGAACCGGTAAAAAATGCGGAGGAAAAGAGGATCCAAAGTTCTTTCCATTTTGTTGCGAACGAGCTCAACCCCAACGCAATAGATACGGACAATGCGCTCGACGTTTGTCAAACGAACATTTATTTACAAGGTTTAAAGACGGTCGTGATTCTTCCACTTATACATATCGCGTCGTAAAGAAGGTGCAACGCGGACCTTTAGAAAAAATCGGTTATTATACTCTTAATAATGGGAAGAGGGAAGAAGTGAATCGTAATGAGCGAGAACATCGTGAGAATTCCTTTAAAATATATACATGCGACCATCATAATACGTATTTTGCAGTGAATCTTTTTGTAGATGAACAAACGCATAATAAGCATCACGCAAAGGGTCAACACGAAACGGAATATGGTTCAGAACTCCTAAAAGCTATGTGTCAATAAAATAACTTAGACATTCAAGGTATTATTTGAATTAAACTTAATTTAAAGGTAAATAACACATCATATATATCTAAAAACGGAATTTAAGTAAAGAGTTTTTAATGTCAGAATATAATAATTATTTATCAAAAAAAATGGAGCAAGAAAAATATGAAGAATTGCAGAAGCAATACGATGAACTTAGAGTTCAATTTAAAAGACAAAAACAACGAATTCGCAAATTAAATAGAACCAAATACAATCGTCAAAGAGAACAAGCAGCTAATTCAGATGCAGTAAAAGAAATTAGAAACAAAGCAAACAGTCGGATCAACAAATTAAACAGTGACATTACAAGACAAGAACAAGAAATAGAATATCTACAAGAAGAATGTACTGATTGGAAACAAGCGAAACAATACACTTATCAAAGGTATATAGCGTCCCTTTCATTTGCGATTTGTAGCACTATTGGGTGGTATTTTACATTGCGTGGTATTGAAAATTGCATATGTGAGTAATTTATTATATGGAGTTCATATAATTTCTTTTTCTTTTATAAGAATCAATTTATAATTTATAATGAAATTCATAGAAACAGTAAATGACTTTATAGGATTATTTATAATTGGAGTAATTATAGTATGTATTGCATTATTTATTCAAAACGGATACAATAATTTAACCTATGTTACTTCAAAGGTTGACGATAGAAAATATTTAGTAAGAAATGTAAACGATAGACAAGCTGCCGCTGATATGCTTGCAACTATAAACCAAAAATTAGAAAAATTAAAGGTTCATTTAGAGAAAAAATATCCAAATGATGAGCGTATTAAACGCCTCCAGACCAACTACGTCCCAGAAAATGTTTGTGAGAGCACTACTCACGATCAAAATACCTCTTATAGTGTAAATAAGGGTGAAAAGGTCGTATTTTGCATACGATCTAAAGAAGATGATAAGTTAGAGGATATAAATACCTTAACTTTCGTCGCAATTCATGAAATGGGACATCTTGCATCAGGGACTGTTGGTCATAACCAAGAATTTTGGGACAACTTTGAGTTTTTACTCAGAGAAGCCACCAGTATTGGACTCTACGAAAAAGTCGAATACAGCAAAAATCCCAAATCATATTGCGGTATACAAATTACTGATAGTCCAATTGAATAAATGGAGTTATATCAGTATTTGTTTTAGTTTTAATTATTTTTATCCATAACATAATCCTTGTCTGCTCAAGAATTATGTAAAAAAATAATTATTTTATTATGCCATTTTATAGATTAACTTATGAATACCCACCTAAAGGTTCGCCAAGTTATCAAGACTATTCTATTCTATTCTATGGGTTCTTAACCCTTGTTCTATAATTTCATAACCTCCTTTATATACCAGTGATTGGTTGGCGATTATAGAACACATCCGCTATTTTTATACTATTTTATATTATTTTTATATTTTTTATACTATTTTTATATTTTTTTATAATGTTAACCTTTCCTAGGTTATAATTGCCCTATGGGCTTTTTAAATATTTTTAATATTTTTAATATAATTTACCTACATACAAACACACACACACACACACACACTTGTTAGTTATTTTTAATATACACATACACTTTGATATAAATTTTTAATTACGCACCTTTGCGTTTATTTTTATGAATATTTTCTTTTAATATTCTATAATAGTTAAATGCTCTTCTCCTCCTCGATGGCCTTATGGCCGCGTCGTCTCCATATAATGATTTGATTGATTGATTGATTGATTGGTTGGGTGATTTATACAATATTTAATATTGTTTTTGATTGCTGTATGCAGATTTTACATATTTAATATATCTATAAATTTTCAGAATGACCGATTATAATTTGATTAATAAAATTAATCTTTATAATGGAATCAAACTTACTCTTTTTATGATATAATTAAATATGTTTCACAACCTACAATAATAGTATAGATAATTATCTTTAAATTAAAAGTTTTTAAAAAAATATAATTTTATTTAATATATAATTATTAAATTATTAAATTATTAAATTATGTATTCCCACTTATTTCTTATCTTTCTTTAAATCCTCATTTTTGTCATTATTGGATTTTCGCTTTCTAATATCTTTGTATGCTTTTACATAATTTGATAATATGCTGCCACCTTCCTGACCGAAAAGTGATATGGGTTTTTTTGTTTTTGGATCAACTATATTGCTAAACATTCGTATATATATTTATATTAATATAAATATAACTATATTATATATTCAAATAAACAAACATTACATATGAGAATATTAGGTAAATTGTTAATATGTGGTCCTTTTATATTAAATGTATTAGCGCAAATTACATGTGATAAATTGATTGATATGAATGAAACAAATACGTATTATTATTTAGAAGAAATGTTAGAAATGGATTGCAGTATGAATTATTTGACATAAAACACCATAAAATAAAACGATGTAATTTTAAAATATGTGGAATGAAATACGGGTGTTTAATATAATTCACTTAAGAATATATATTATTTTTTATTTTTTCACACATTTTACATAAATGTCAAGAGTACGTATTTCAAATAATGCAATTACCCACAATGATGGGAGCGCGGACAGAACAACGATGACATTTGATTATGATACGACTATTTCACAAACAGATCAAACAGATGGCAGGTCAATGACTATTTCTGGTAATATTGTACCAACGATAGATGATACATTTCAATTAGGAACTGGGTCAAATAGATGGTCGCATATTTTTCAAACAGGTGGTTCTGTTTATATGGGTAATGACGGATTATTAACAGTTTCAAAAGGTAAAATGGTTATTCGTAATAGAAAAGATGGGAATCTTTTTCCCCCCCCTTTATGGCATCATAAACACGCTTTATTTAAATATGGAATCCAAACAAATGTACAACAAGATGAGATCAGTCGTAAAACTAGAAATTATATTGGAACGATTCAATATGACGAAAAGGTAGGAACTTTTACAGATGCTTCTCCCGATACGCTTACTATTCAAAATACGTCTAGTTCAGCAGAATCTGAAGCAGACGATTTTTATAAAGATTGGTATATTCAAACAACAGGAACAGTAGGAGGAAGTGGGACAACCATTTATGGAAAAATAGCTGATTATACAGCTTCTTCAAGAACTATGACAGTCGCAAATTGGTTTAGTGATTCTTCTCTAAGTTCTGGTGTAACAGTAACCGCAGTATCGACAGGAACTCTATTTAATTTAAAATCACCAGCCGCGTATAGTTCTAGAATACAAACATTTTTAGATGGATTACAAGTATCTGGAACTATTTCTACAGTTACCTCACAAAGTCAATTTATTTTAAACGCATCAAGTGGAACTCTTAGTTCTACAAATGATAAGTATAATAAAATTTACATTTTCAAAGTTGTTAATGGAGGAAATACATATTATGCGAAAGTTAGTGATTGGATTACAAGTACATCTACTGTTAAAGTAAAATCGTCTAATCCATGGTATACTGACATTTCATTAAATTTTGTAGCGACTCAACCCACTATCGCTGTTAGTGATACATTTACGTTAATTGCTCACAAAGTGCGTTTAGTTGATTTAAATATTGAAAATATGTTAAATATATTAGAAACTGATGTGCCAAATGCTCAAGATTACAAAAAATATAATGCATTTGGGGGGGATTTAGACACTGATTCCTATACATCTTTTACTGGTGATGCTGCAACTCCTTGGGATGATTATAATATATATGATACAGAGGGTAATATCACTTCTTCTTATGATACTACAACTGGAGCATACAAAGCAGGAACGGCCATTGATATTTATAGTGGAAGTTATAATCAAGCAACTGGGTTTTCGTCACAAGCAATTGGCGAAGAATCTACTTTTCGCAGTGTTGCTATTAGTCAAACGAGTATCACAACTGATGCATATAACACAATAGAAATTATTTTGCCGTCTAATGATGCAAATAGTTTATCACCTACAACTGACTATTCTGGTTATGAATTACAATTAAAAGATACAAGTGGAGCAATCGAATATATGACAGTAGCAAGTTCTACAAGTGTAACTGTTGATAGCGTTGCGCATCCTAAAATCACCGTTAGTTGGCCTTTTTATTCCAAACCAACAACCAGTCATACATATATATTAAAGGGTTATGTAAATGCATATCAAGAAATGGGTGGAGACACCGGTTATTCTGAGTCTGATCAATCTACAGGAATAACATCTCTTAATTATCAAATTAAATTGGAATCAACTGCTATTAGTGAGGATGATTATTACAACGGATATAAAATTAGTGTAGATGTATATGATGCTTCTAATTATACAACAACAACAATTTCTGGAACAGTAACAGATTATAATGGTTCTACTAAAATCATTAATATTTCCAGTTCTACTTATGGCGGCGGTGGTAATCAATGGACTACGGGAGGGTCTCAAGCTTCGATTACGCCTTATACAGGTGGATATGATTATTATAAATTGGAAAAAAGTGCCGGTGCTGCTGATTATCAAACTGATTATTATACAACAGGTTCTATTACGTATGATCCAATGAAAACCTTTCAAGATGCAAGTTACGGGAATTTATCTGCTGCAACTTCGGCTGGTATGGATACTCAATTATATAAATTTATGGAACACATTCAAGGTGATACTGATGCTTTAAATTTCGATCAGTTTGATGCTTCTCAAGCAGTTGCATATAATTGGTCCGATTATTTTTTTGATAATAAAAGTTGGTATGGCAGTACAAATTCGATGTATACAGATGAAAAGGTTGTTATAGGAACAGCAACACCTCCAACAGGAACAATATATTGTAAGTTAAATGTTACTGGTTCTGTGAAATCACGTTCATTGTTAATTGTCCCTAGAAGTACTTCTAGTAATAATATTAAAAAAATTACAAAAGATTACAAAGATAAAGGATATATCTTTTCAAAAGGCTTATATATTGGTAATCAAAATCTAAATTCTATTGCATTGCGTTCAAATAATATTTCTCTTACAGATGGAGGTCTTGTGGTGAAAGGCACCGCATCTTTAGAGGGTGGTGCGTCTACTGGAACTTTACAACTTACTGGCGGAAGTATTACTGATACAACTGGTGCGATTTCGTTTGGAAACGAAAATTTAACAACTACAGGACAACTGACCGCTGCACAATACAATATGAATTCAGATAGAAATTTGAAAGAAAATATAGAAGAATTAACAGATGAAGATGAAACTATTCTAAAACTGAATCCAGTTTCATTTAAATGGAAAGATGAATTTTCTGAAAATAAAAACAAACAATATGGACTCATTGCTCAAGAAGTTGAAAAAATATATCCAAATTTGGTATATAAAGACAATAATTCAAATCTAACAGTTAATTATATAGGGTTAATACCTTTAATGTTATCTCAAATGAAAAAAATGAACGACATTATACAAAAATTAACTGAAAATAACTAATATAACATAAAGTTTAATAGAAATACTATATTCCAACTTCTTTTTTTATACAATTACAGCAAACAGAGTTTGTTGCATTTTTTCGCCTTTCAATATTACTAAATTTACCAAGAGTTAAATTTTGCCGACATTCTATACATACTCTTCTTACGAAAGAATCGCGTGATTTGATAGTTCTCATATAATTTTTAAGTA
>Ga0315338_1001015_pt1 | contig 42686 bp, 43 predicted proteins | sample ASW8metaG_FD_204518 | JGI IMG/M metagenome (GOLD analysis project Ga0315338, IMG submission 204518) | Ammonia-oxidizing marine archaeal communities from Monterey Bay, California, United States - ASW #8 | ecosystem: Environmental > Aquatic > Marine > Coastal | place: USA: California | collected... | reverse complement strand
TTGCTGAAGATGGAACGAAAAAGGTGCCCGTCATGATCCATAGGGCAATACTGGGTTCTCTCGAACGTTTTATTGGAATTTTGATGGAAGATACTGAAGGAAAACTGCCTGCCTGGCTTTCTCCCGTTCAGTTAATGGTGTGTAACATTGGGCCCAGGCAACGTGAATATGCCCTGTCTGTGCAAAAACATCTAAAAAATCATGACTTAAGAGTGGATTGTGACTTGAGAAACGAGAAGATCGGCTATAAAATTCGCCATGCGACTCTGCGCCGAATCCCTTTTATTTTGGTTGTTGGGGATAAGGAAATTGACGCAGAGAGTGTTACCGTGCGTACACAAGACGGGACCAATCTGGGATCAATCGACCTAGACAGGGTGGCAACAACGCTACCGGGTCTTTCTTTAATACGGTAATTAGCTAACCAGGTAAGGAGTAGCGACATAGCAGCAAAGCAGCAGCGCATCAACAATCAGATTACAACCGGCGAAGTCCGGCTAATCGGAGAAGGCGGCGAACAACTGGGTATTGTTCCAGTTACTGAAGCCCACCAGATTGCAGCAGAAAAACAGCTTGATCTCGTTGAGATCTCGCCACATGCGGAACCACCTGTTTGTAGGTTGATGGACTACGGTAAATTCTTATATTCAGCTGCAAAGAAAAAGCAGGAATCGAAAAAGAAGCAAAAACAGATAATCGTTAAAGAAGTCAAATTCCGACCTGGGACCGATGTCGGTGACTATGACATTAAGGTGCGAAATCTGGTGCGGTTCCTGGATGCCGGAAATAAAGTCAAGGTGACGTTACGGTTCCGCGGTAGAGAGATGGCCCATCAGGAGCTGGGTATGAATATGCTAAAAAGGGTCGAAGCGGATCTGGATCAACTGGGAGTGGTCGAGCAAATGCCAAAAATGGAAGGCCGACAGATGGTTATGGTCTTAGCTCCTAAGAAGTAAATAAGAGTCATTCGAGAGATAATTAAGATGCCGAAGATGAAGACGAACAGGGGTGCTGCGAAGCGGTTCAAAACCACTGCAACCGGTCGTTTTAAGCGATCGCAGGCTTATATGAACCACATCCTGACAAAAAAGTCGACTAAGCGAAAAAGGCAATTACGATCGCAGTTAATCGTTCATCCCTCAAATGAATCCGCTCTGAAGCGGATGCTTCCTTACAGTTAACACATCAGATTACGGAGTGGACCGATGCCTAGGGTAAAACGAGGGGTAACAGCAAGAGCTAGACATCGAAAAGTGTTGGCGAATGCTAAAGGGTATCGTGGTGCCCGTAAAAATATCTATCGAGTTGCAAAGCAAGCCGTGATGAAAGCTGGGCAATATGCCTATAGAGATCGTAGACAACGTAAGCGTCAATTTCGAGCGTTGTGGATTGTGAGGATTAATGCGGCAGCTCGGCTAAGTGGAATTAGTTATAGTCAAATGATTAATGGTCTTTCTAAGGCAGCGGTTGAAATAGATCGTAAGGTACTTGCTGACATGGCGGTCAATGACAAAGCAGGTTTCGAGTGTTTGGCGGAACGAGCCAAGGCAGCACTGGTAGCTTAACGTAGCCCGTGGCAGTGCCATGGCGTACGTAAGTAATCAACGGGAAAGGTCTATGGCCTTTCTTTTTTTTTTGTAGAAAAGGTACTACAGTGAGCCAACAATCTGCAGGTGATGAGTTATCCGCCAAAATAGCTGAAGCGATCGAAGCGGTATCGGGAACGTCGACGCTCTCTGGCCTGGAAACGCTACGGGTTGCTCATCTTGGTCGGAAGGGGTACCTGACCCGCCAGCTTAAGCAGATCGGGGGCATGCCAGTTGGCGAAAGAAAAGCATACGGAAAAGCATTAAATACTGCGAAACAAAAACTGACAGTAGCTATCGATAGAAAGGCCAAGCTTCTAGAGCAACAAGAACAAGCAATCGCGGTAGATCGAGACATTATTGATGTATCACTCCCTGGTCGAGCCGTACAACACGGCACATTACATCCAATAAGCCGTTCTGTGCGCAGGATTACAACGATATTCCGACGACTCGGGTTTGATGTAGCCGACGGCCCTGAAATCGAAGACGATTTCCATAACTTCGGTGCCCTAAATATTCCCGAGGATCACCCAGCTAGAGCAATGCACGATACCTTTTATCTAGCTCCAGGTGTGGTCCTCCGAACTCATACGTCGCCTGTTCAGGTGCGGTATATGGAAAATCAAGAACTCCCTATTAGGGTAATAGCCCCGGGTAGAGTGTACCGGTGCGACTCTGATGTTACCCATACACCCATGTTCAACCAGGTGGAAGGATTAGCAGTTGATGTGGACATAACCTTTTCCGATCTAAAAGGAATCCTGATCCATTTTGTTCGGGAATTCTTTGAACAGGATTTGCCGGTGAGATTCAGGCCTTCTTATTTTCCATTCACCGAACCTTCGGCAGAAGTCGATATGGGGTGTGTTTTTTGTGACAGCACTGGCTGTAGAGTTTGTCAGCATACCGGTTGGCTAGAAATACTCGGTTGCGGAATGGTTCACCCCGAGGTATTCCGACAAGTCGGTATCGATAACGAGAAATATACGGGTTACGCATTTGGTATGGGTATAGAACGGGTCACGATGCTTCGATATGGCGTCGATGATCTTAGGTTATTTTTTGATAACGAGCTGTCGTTTTTGAATCAGTTCAGCTAGCAGCTACCCATGAACATCCAATGATTATCAGTCTCAACTGGCTGAGGGAATGGATAAAGGTAGATTTGGATCTGCCGCTACTTTCCGAATTGCTGACAAACGCAGGACTTGAAGTCAGTTCTATTTCCAAGGTACCAGAGTTTTCAAACAAAATCCGAGTTGCTGAAATCATATCCTCGTTACATCTGCCTGGTAATAGTAATCTAAAGATTTGCGAAGTTGACGTTGGTCAACGCCGAAACGTCGATATAGTTTGTGGAGCATCCAATGTTGAAGTTGGAAGCCGGGTAGTAGCGGCGATGCCTGGCAGTTCTCTGCCTGGCGGAAAACCCATTCGTGTCGCTGACTTTGGTGGCCAGAAATCTCGAGGAATGTTGTGTTCAGCAAACGATCTGGATCTGGATTACAGTACAGACAATTCGGCTGGTGTTCTGATACTTGATTCAAACGCCCCAACGGGCAGGACACTCAACGATTATCTGCAGGTTGATGACCACATAATTGATATCGACCTTACCCCGAATCGGGGTGATTGCCTCAGTATTCAAGGCATAGCGAGGGAGTTGCATGCCCTAACCGGTAAAAAACTTAACGGACCTTCCCTCAAATCGGTGAGGGCGACAAGTAAACATATTGTTCAATTGGATATACGAGCACCAAAGGATGCCCCGCGATATGTTGGAAGGGTAATCGACGGTATCGTTTCGCAATCCAAGACACCAGATTGGATGCGTGAACGGTTAAGGCGATGCGGTCTTCGAAGCGTCGGTGCCATTGTCGACATTACAAACTATGTAATGTTAGAACTCGGGCAGCCATTGCATGCGTTCGATTTAGATGAAATCAAACAAAAAATTGTCGTTAGACATTCACGGAAGGGAGAAACGCTAGAACTACTTGACGGGAAATCTATTCAACTAACACCTGAAACATTGATGATTGCAGATTCGGACAAAAGCATTGGTATGGCTGGAATCATGGGTGGGTTGAGATCAGGCATTGATGGGCAGACCAGTACCATAATGCTCGAAGCAGCCTATTTCCGACCCAGCAGTATCGCTCGTAAAGCACGAGAATACGGGATTCAGTCGGAAGCCTCGTATCGCTTTGAAAGGAAAATTGATCCTGTCCATCAACGCACCGCCATAGAGCGAGCAACTCAGTTGATCAGTGCTTTTGTTGGGGGTAACCCAGGTCCGGTGTTTCAGGAAGTCTGTAAAACCCATATGAGCTCTCCGATGAGCATCACATTACGGAGAGCACGTCTGATCAAGGTGTTGGGACACTCGATACCCGACAAGCGGGTCAAGTTCATCCTCGAATCTCTGGGGATGAAAGTCAGGAGTCAAAAATCAGGCTGGAAAGTTCTTCCGCCGAGTTGGAGAACAGATGTCGAAGAAGAGCACGATCTGGTGGAGGAAGTCGTTCGGGTATTTGGCTATGACAATGTACCTACACGCGAACCTAAGAGTGTCATCGCCTATACACCAGACCGGGAGTCGAGCCTATCCACTGACCGGCTAACTGATTTTCTTATTGACAACGATTATCAGGAGGTAATGACATACAGTTTTGTAGATCCAGTAATTCAAAAACTAGTCGATCCAGCCTCACGCGTCATCACACTGGAAAATCCAATCGCGTCGAACATGTCGGTCATGCGTACGAGTCTCTGGCCGGGGTTGCTGCAAGCGCTGGCCGTTAACTACCGTCGGCAGTGGCGACGGGTTCGACTGTTTGAAGTCGGTAATGTATTTCATGGCAACATCAACAATCGAGCCGAAATCAAAAGAATTGCCGGGGTCGTAACCGGTGATGCTTCTCGCAGAGGCTGGGACAGCCATGTTCGAGGGGTAGACTTTTATGATGTCAAGGGTGATGTTGAAGGAATATTCAGGCTAGCTGGTAAGGTACTAAAAACCGAATTCAAACCTGCTCTTCATCCTGCACTTCATCCCGGCCAGAGCGCGAGGATAATCCGTGGTAACCAAGTCGTCGGATGGCTAGGACGGCTTCACCCAGAGATTATGAAAGCATTCGGCCTAGAACAAACAGTATTCATTTTTGAATTAGATACCCAAAGCATAGCGACCCGTGATTTACCAGCCTATAGCCCGATATCAAAATCTCCTTCTGTGAACCGTGATCTTTCACTAACTGTGGATATGGCAACGCCAGCGGACGAAGTCAGAGAGGTTATCATTGGATCTGGTGGCACAATCCTGAACTCAATCGAGCTCTTTGATGTATATCAGGGCGCAGGGCTAGAAAAAAACAAAAAATCTTTGTCTTATGGGTTGACGTTGAAAGGAACTTCACGCAATCTTACGGAACAGGATATCGAGAAGGTTATGGAGGAGATTCTCGACAGCCTAAAGAAAAAGCTGGGTTCGAAGCTCAGAGATAAATAGAACGCCAAAGGAAGGGTAGAACGATGACTGTCACCAAGGCAGATCTCGCAAATACGTTGTTTGAGCAACTTGGCTTGAACAAGCGAGAAGCTAAAGAATTTGTCGAATTGTTTTTCGAGAAAATTCGAGAATCGTTAGAAAATGGTGAATCGGTAAAACTTTCCGGATTCGGTGGTTTCAGCGTTAGAGATAAAAAGAGTCGACCGGGACGAAATCCCAAGACTGGTGAAGAGGTGCCTGTAACACCACGGCGAGTGGTTACCTATAAGGCAAGCCAGAAAGTCAAAGATAGGATAGCCAAAAACAATCTATCCGAATCAGGCAGAGTACCTGAGTCGAACGTGCTATGACTATGCTCGATCCCTCATCAGAGGAACTCCCACCGATCCCGGCAAAGAGATATTTTACGATTGGTGAAGTAAGCGAGCTTTGTTCTGTGAAGCCTCATGTTCTAAGGTACTGGGAACAAGAGTTTCCACAATTACAGCCTGTAAAGCGTCGAGGTAATCGCCGCTATTACCAACGCCATGAAGTCGAGTTGATCAGAACCATCCGTCGTCTGCTCTATATTGAGGGCTATACAATCAGTGGTGCTAGTAATCGACTCCGAGAAGAAAAACAAAAGAGCAGTAAAGGACTAGACAAAAAACTCTACAGTCGGGTAATAGAGGAACTTACAGATATTTCGAAACTCCTGCAATCGTAACTTGGTCGAAAGTATTACTCGGGGCGTAGCGCAGTCTGGTAGCGCACCGCAATGGGGTTGCGGTGGTCGGAGGTTCGAATCCTCTCGCCCCGACCATTTCTAGAAAATCAGCAACAGACGGAACGAGTTGCTGAGAAATCTTTATCAACAACGACGCTCTCCCTGCAGACATTCATTGTGATACTTAAGAGTATGTCTCGATCTCACCGCGGTCGGTTTATAGCGATTACAAATAATCAGTGGAGCGATTTAAGGACGCTCGCTAGCCAACATGGTTGGGAACCCTGTGGGACTATCGATCCAGGGCTTGGATTAGTAGAGCTAAAGAGCTTTGAGAGGACTGGTTGGGCGGGTGGATACGACTGCCCAAGTTTTCAAAAGACGACTGAAGTCGACGCCTGTGCGCTCTCAGATTGCCTTGCATCGGCCTTGCAGCACTATGTTGAATCTGAAACCGTTCTAGAAAGTGAATTTTCTCTTCTCAGTCAAGAAATAGTCAGCCAGGTCAAGGAATTCTGTGGGTTAGGCTCATTCCGGATTCTTCCGGATAGCAGTAACATGTCATAACAATTCGTCGCGATTGATTAAACATTAGGCTTTGCACTATCTTTTCCAATTTTGATGATACACAAACATAAACTGATGTTCTCAACCATGATTGTACTGTTCGTTGCCAGCAGTCTGGTTAACGCTGATTTAGAACTGAATCAGGCACCACCTCTAGCTCGGTTGGAAGGCGAGGTAGGAGGCAGGCTCGATGGTACCAGTTGGAATAGTTCTGAACTGAAAGGGGTAGTACACATATTGATGTATGTTGATCCTGACAAAATCAAGGTTAACGAACATGTTGAAGAAAGATTGGCCAAAGAACAGTATCCGTCGGAAAAAATCAGATCAGTAGCGATCACTAACTTGGCGGCGACCTGGAAACCGAAATTCCTAATCACAAAAATCCTTAAGAGCAAGCAAAAGAAATATCCTCGTACGACTTATGTTACAGACAAGAGTAAAGTTCTGGTTGAGCGTTGGGGGTTGCTTGATCATAGTTATAATGTGTTGGTATTCGGCCCCAATGGGAATTTGCTATTCAATCAAGGCGGAGCACTGTCTGGAGTAGAAGTAGAAAACCTGACAGCCCTGATCTGGTTACAAATATCTAATTAGAGGTCACTGAATCAGACAGAATACTGATAGAGTTTGGAGAAACAATGAAAATAATGTCCGTAAAGAATAGTCGTCTGGCAGAAGTCGATTATACAAATCTGGGGTTTGGTGACTATTTTTCAGATCATATGGTTACCTGTGAATTTTTGGATGGGTCGTGGGGAGAACCTTCGATTGTTCCATTCGCCCCCATTGAAATGAGTCCGGCTGCGTTAGCGCTGCATTATGGCCAAACAGTTTTTGAAGGATTGAAGGCTTTCCGAGGTACGGATGATCACAAGATTAGACTTTTCAGGGTTGACCGAAATGCTGCACGCTTAACGGCTTCGTGCACTAGATTGTGTATACCTGCACCAGACGAATCTCTCGTCATAGAATCAATCAAACAGCTTGTGATGCTCGATCAAGACTGGGCGCCATCTCAAAGAGGCGAGGCGCTATATGTTAGACCCGTACTTATGGCAACGGAGCCCCATCTAGCAGTACGACCAGCATCGCAGTACCGATTACTGATATTCACGTCGCCGGTATGTGAGTATTTTGCGCGAGTGAAGTCGCGGCTATATCTCAAGGCAGAAGAACGATACACCAGAGCTCCCCTTGGTGGTACGGGCTACGCGAAAACCGCAAGTAACTACTCGGTAACCCTAAGGCCAATGAATGACAGTGTCGAGGATGGTTTTGACCAAATTTTGTGGCTAGATGGACAAGAGCACCAGTATGTGGAAGAGGCCGGACAGATGAATATGTTTTTTCGATTGGGCGATTCGGTAGTTACTCCAGATCTGAGTGGAACGATTCTACCTGGTGTAACCCGTGAAAGCGTTTTGACGCTACTCAGCGATATGGGCGTCACAGCTACTGAACGTCGTTTGTCTATGGATGAGTTATTTCAAGCCCAAATTGAAGGTGAGCTCTGTGAAGCTTTTGGAGCCGGTACAGCTTCGGTGGTGGTTCCTATTGGACGAATTCGCTATCACGACGACGATCTGTGTTTTCCTGATGAGCAACCAGGAAACTTGTGCCCGAAGCTATACGATAGGATCCTCGGTATCCAGCACGGTGAACTTGAGGATCACCACAGTTGGATGATTCCGTTGGAGTAAAGCTGTAGAACCTAGCCCAACAGTATTGTGCGCCCGCAGGTTGTTGACAGGAAGGATGGCCTACGGGTGACCTATGCTGGGTACTTAGCATCAAAACTCTAGTAATGTTACAGTCTTTACTTCCCGAACACGTTGCATATGCTACCAGTTATTTCCTATTGTTTGACACGTAATGAAAGAATCACAGTCGGCAACCGAAGAATCTGAACCCCCGTCTTTGGAAAGTCTGCGTAGCGTCTTGGACCAAATATTATGTTAGGCGGCATATGTTTGGTACTTCTGTTATTTTGTTCAGCTTTTTTTTCAGCATCGGAAACAGCCCTTATTGCGTTGACCAAAGGGAGAGCAAAAGCACTACTGAAAGAGCGAAGGCGAGGTGCCAGGTCGTTATTTATATTAAAGAGTAAGCCTCAAAAGATGCTGATCGCCATCCTGATTGGAAATAACCTCGTAAACATTACCGCATCCGCGTTAGCAACAGTGATCGCGACCCAAACCCTTGGGAGCATTGGGCCTGGAGTCTCGGTTGGCGTACTTACCGTGCTGGTCCTGATATTTGGAGAGGTTACGCCGAAAAGTCTCGCAACACGCTACTCGGAAAGGATTTCACTGGTCGTCTCTCCAATAGTACTCTGGTTTCAACGCACTATTTATCCCCTGATTAGCTTATTTGAAGTCATAGCGGATGTTGCGGGGAAAGCCGCTATTTCGAGTGAAGAGGATCCTACGGTAACTGAATCAGAACTTATCAGCATAGTTGGCTACGGGGAAGAAGAGGGAACGATTGAGCAGGGTGAAAGAGTTTTGATTGAGAGGGCTTTTGCTTTATCTGACCTCACCGTAGCAGATGTAATGACACCGCGACATAAGGTTTTTACTTATGATGGCCGTAGACCAGTATCCCAGGCGTTAGAAGAACTCAAGGAAACTCCCTATAGTCGAATTCCGCTATTCGCTGAGGATCCTGATGAGATACAGAAGATCCTCTATCTGAGAGACCTTATGGTCGCTGTAATTAACAAACAAACACAGATCCCTGTGGGTGAAATCGGTCGAGATGCAAAATTCGTTCCCGATACTCAGCCTGTAACAGATACTATCAGCGGGTTCAGACGGGAACAGCAACACATGGCTATCGTTGTTGATGAACATGGCACCATGGAAGGTGTCGTGACCTTTGAGGATCTTCTCGAAGAACTTGTTGGTGAAATTTATGATGAAAGTGACAAAAAGCCTGTTGAGTTTGTTGAGTTAGGCCTGAACAAGATAAGTGTGGATGGCACGGCGGAAGTCAGACTGATTGAAGAGTATTTTAATACTGAACTTCCCGGCAAATCCACGGATACGATAAATCGATGGATTCTCGACCATACAGAGCGAATACCCATAACGGGCGAAACCTTTGCGCTAGATGATTTTGAGGTGCTGGTAAAAAGTGCCTCTAGGCGAAGAATTCATGAGGTTACGATTGAGCGACTTGCTCAAGGTCCGACCTTGTTAGATATGTAACCGCTCGGTACTGCAGAGCGGTAATCCACGTCTCTTATGGGTTTGGTATTGGCTCAGCGCTAACTAATTTGAGGAAAATAGAACGCGGGCACTGACGATATTATCGATGCACATAAGTGCATCCTTTATTGTTGACGAGGCATGGCTGCAGTCTCTGGTGGTCGCCTCATCAGGCATACTCATCCAGATTTCAACCTGACACCCATCATCGAGATAGTGTACGACTATATTTTTCGGCTGTAGGGAGAATCGGGTATCAAAATCGTTCCTCAGTTTATGAAGGCTCGTATTGATTTCTGCCACGATTACAGATCGCATAGGTAGTTTAGAGTAAACGTCAACCACGATATCGTCTTCCGGGTCGATGTGTACGACTACGTCCCCAACCTCTGGGAATCGTGTCTTTAGAGAATCCATTACCTCATCACCGATGCGGTGGCCTTCAGAAACGCTGATCAAGGGATCCACTCGTATGTGCACATCGGCAAGCACCTTGTCAGCCATCCGACGAGTCCTTAGCTCATGCGAATCTCTTACTCCTTCTATTGATAGGATGGTCTTTCGCATATTCGCATTCAAAACCGGAGAGGCTGCTGAATCTATCAGTTCCTCAGCGCCTTCTCGACCGATTCTGTAAGCCACAACAAGTAGCAGGCCAGCGACCACAATCGCGGCAAATGCGTCTGCCCAGGCGAATCCAGCCAGTACTCCGCCAACCCCTACAATAACTGCGAGTGAGGATAGCGCATCTGACCGACTATGCCAGGCATTCGCATACAACATGCGCGAGGTAGTGGCAGAGGGGTGTCGTACAACATACTGAAAATACCCCTCTTTTGAGACAACGGAGATAGCAGCTACCGCCAATGGCCAAAACCCCGGCTGTAACAGTGATTCAGGAGATACAATTCTGATTACAGCATCCCAGGCAATTACAATGGCTATGATGCCTAACGACCCGGCCAATGCCAGGCTGACTAGAGTCTGGATCCGGTCGTGACCATACGGGTGTCCCTCGTCGGCTGCTTGAGCACTCTGTTTTGTTGCGACAAGAACCAGAATATCGGTTACCAGGTCCGATAAAGAATGTATGCCATCGGCAATAAGTGCCTGTGAGTTGCCGATATATCCAACCAGCACCTTGACAAATCCAAGAAACAAATCGAGTACACCACCGATCAATGTCAGCCGTCGTATCTCGGAATAGTAATCGGGATTCTCGAACGGTTTCATTTGACTGAGGGATAATATCTGAGGTTCGTTATGACACTCGTGGGCGTCGGTTGATGTTATTCACAGGAGTAGTAGAAGTTGAGATAATACACCCTAGGCCTATGATCTTGTTCGGAAGTCAGTTAGCCCTAATTTAGATTAGAAAGACATATAAATGCATATATTACTGAGTAATGACGACGGCTATCAGGCTCCGGGTCTAAAGGCTCTTTTTGACAGCACAAAAGAGCATGGTGAGATTACAATTGTTGCTCCTGACGAAAATAAAAGCGGTGCTAGCGGTTCTTTAACTCTTAGTAAGGTACTTACTGTCAAGGCGTTTGGTGAGCAATGGTTTGCTGTAGACGGAACTCCGGTTGATTGCGTTCACATCGGACTAAACGGACTACTCGACAATGAGCCGGATATGGTGATTTCTGGAATCAACTCTGGATCTAATTTGGGTGACGATGTGCTTTATTCGGGAACTGTAGGGGCGGCCCTGGAGGGACGTCGGTTAACCTATCCTGGGGTGGCAGTTTCATTGGTAGGCAGTGAGCCTAAGCACTATCGGACGGCCGGGCAGGTTGTCTCTGCAATAATATCCAAACTCAAAATTAGCCCTTTGCCTTCTCGAACTATTTTGAATGTTAACGTGCCAGATAGGCCTCTAGGGGATCTTAATGGATACAGAATTACCCGTTTGGGTTATCGGGCGCGATCTCACCCTGTAGTCAAGATTAATGTTGCTGACGATTGCAGACAGTACCGTATCGGGACGATAGGCAGTGCTGCGGATAGCGGACCTGGGACAGATTTTTCAGCGGTGAATGATGGCTACGTCTCCATAACGCCGTTGCTTATAGATAGTACAGACCATAGTCAGCGCGAGCATTTAGCTGACTGGGCTCTAAACTTAAAGTTTAAGAGTTAAATTCGCATTTGCTATGTTTAAAGGTCTGTACGATTCGGTCGTCAGGTTGTCTCGACATCGCCATGCATCAAAATATCTGGCGATTGTTTCCTTTGCTGAATCTTCTTTTTTTCCTGTTCCTCCTGATGTCATGCTGGCACCTATGGTGCTTGGAAATCGCAAACGTGCATGGCGTCTGGCGGGTCTGACGACAGTTGCGTCGGTTGCAGGTGGAATTCTTGGGTATTTCTTGGGTGGATTCGGAGAATGGTTGGTCACAATATATGGTGCACAAGCGACCCTAGCACAAGCACAACAGTGGTTTGCAGACTATGGTATCTGGATAATTCTTGTAGCCGGATTTACACCCGTACCGTATAAGATCTTTACGATTAGTGCGGGCATGATGGGGATGTCGTTAGGGTTGTTCGTTTTAGCTTCCATTATCGGTCGAGGTGCTCGGTTCTATCTTGTTGCGGGGTTTATTTATTTTGCAGGTACATTTTTTGCTAACGACGAAGATCTAGTCAATGCTATCCGGCGCTATGTCGATGTTTTAGGGTGGGCCATTATCGCCCTGTTGGTCGCTTTATTTTTCCTGCTGCGTTAACCAAACCATGAAACTGGCCAAGCTAACCGCTGCCCTATCAATAACCCTATTGCTGAACGGCTGTGGTGGCAATCCAGTGATCCCAGTCAGCGACTTGACACCGAAAAAGTCAAGATATCAAGCACGTATAGTGATGGAGGGAGATTCACTGTATACCATTGCATGGGAATTCGGGTTGGACTACCGTGAAGTCGCACTTTGGAACAGGTTACGACCGCCGTACCAGGTGACTCCGGGGCAAAAGATTCGGTTAGGCCCTCCTAGGGCATCGGAACAGTCCAGCGGAAACGAGTCACGGACGGTCGTCAAAGCGTTGGTGAATACTGAAATACGAGCACAGTCGCTTGCCGAGAAAGATAAGAAACACTCAGGCAGTTTGGTTAAACAACGTTCATCGGGCGCTAACGCAAGCCAGGGGCAAGTATGGTCCTGGCCGAGTGCTGGTCGTGTTATCAGCGAGTTTTCCGAAGTGGAAGGAAACAATGGTATAGACATACTAGGAATCGAGGGTAGCCCAGTAGTGGCAGCAGCCGCTGGGACGGTTGTCTACGCTGGATCCGGTTTAAGAGGTTATGGGCTTCTGCTGATTCTCAAGCACGACGAACATTTTCTCAGTGCTTATGCTCATAACAGTGTCTTAATAGTAGATGAAGGGGATTCAGTGCAGGCGGAACAGGTCATTGCTCACATGGGTAGTACTGGTGCAGAAACGGTTAAGTTGCATTTCGAGATCCGCCTAGACGGAAAACCAGTGAATCCATCAATGTATCTGCCGACTAGGCAATAATGCAGTGTCTGCTGTCTACTATTCAATGGGTAGTGTGATACCTGCCCCGACTCGCCGTTGTTCCTCAGCAAGTATGTTATAGGTCCTACACGCCGCTGCTGAATTCATGAATTCGATTGACATTCCTTTATCTACAAAAGCTCTGTAGACAGAAGGGATTGGGATTTGCTGGATCGGTCCAGTGCCCACCAGCAGAATATCAACGTCAAGCGTGAGTAGTGGTAAAAGATCAGAACTACTGAGTGTTCCCCCGTTCTTTCTCAGCCAAGGCGATATAACAGTGTCCGCCGTTACGATGAAACTGTCGTAAATTAATCGTGATCCTACTGTTACCCTAAAAGGTAAAAATTCACGGATCATATTAATGGTGGTCATGTTATCCATTTCAGGCCGCATATCATTGGTGGTTTCGAATTGGCTCGATGTTTTATTAAAATAATCGACACCAACTACGTCGTTTTAGCAAACATACGATAAAATAGGTGAGTAATTCAATCACACTAAGAGTGCTTAGCTTCGTCGCTACATTCGTTAGTCGAACCTTGGGTAGTTTACGTTAGTGACATGAAACCTGTACAAATCGGCATCATTGGTCTAGGTACAGTTGGCGCGGGAACGGTCAATTTACTCGGCAAAAATTCAGAAGAAATCACTCGTAGAGCTGGTCGCCAGATCAATATCAAGGCAGTAGCGGTTAATGATACAACTAAACAACGAGCCTGCGATGTCAGTGATTTCAAACTGACTGATGATCCGTTCGAAGTGACCGATGACCCCCAAATCGATCTTATCGTTGAGTTAATGGGCGGTGAATCAACCGCAAGAGAAGTTGCTCTTAGGGCTTTGGAACATGAAAAGCATATTGTTACGGCAAACAAAGCCCTTATTGCCGTGCATGGCAACGATATTTTTGATGTGGCTATGAAGAAGGGCCTAGTCGTCGCATTCGAAGCCGCGGTTGCAGGTGGAATTTCTATCATCAAGGTTTTGCGCGAAGGACTTACTGGCAATCGAATTGAACGAGTCATCGGAATTGTGAATGGGACGACAAACTTCATACTCTCAGAAATGCACAAGAATGCGAGCCCCTTCGGCAAAGTGTTGGCAGAGGCTCAGCGGCTGGGATATGCTGAATCAGATCCTTCTTTTGATATTGAAGGGATCGACGCAGCCCATAAGTTGACTATATTGTCCTCTATTGCCTTCGGCATCCCATTAGATTTTGATTCTGTTTTTGTAGAGGGGATAACAGATATACACCAACAGGACATAGCCTATGCTAAGGAATTTGGATATAGGATCAAACATCTTGGAATAGCAAAGCAGCACAAAGAAAAAATAGAACTCAGAGTCCACCCCTGTCTAATACCGGCAGGTCATCTGCTGGCGAATGTTGATGGAGTAATGAATGCAATTCTTGTTCATGGTGATGCTGTCGGTCCAACGTTGCATTATGGTGCTGGTGCGGGGGCCAAACCAACCGCTTCATCTGTAGTGGCAGATATAGTTGACGTCGTTAGAACCTTAACTACAGATCCAGAGAATAGGGTACCTCATTTAGCATTTCAACCGGGACAGCTTTCTCACAATAAGTGTGGTTCGATCGGAGATATTGAAACTGCATATTATCTTCGCTTGTTAGCGCTAGACAGACCGGGAGTTTTGGCAGACATAGCAAGAATTCTTGGTGAACACAAAATTAGTATTGATTCCATAAGGCAGAAGGGGACGAGTTCTGGAGATGAACCGGTATCTATTGTAATTCTCACACACAGAACGATCGAATCTGAGATGTCACGCGCCATACCGAAACTGGAGGAATTGACAACGATTAGAGAAAAGGTCGTTCGGATTCGAATTGAGGCGATCCATAACGGAGTACAGACGAATTGACCGTCCGAACACTCAATGGCGGTATTATTGCTGCCTATCGAGATAGGCTACTAATTCCCCCTGATGTTGAGTCAATACATATCAATGAGGGCAATACCCCGTTGGTTCATCTTCCAGCCGTGTCAGATCGAAAACGAAATATCGATGTGTATGCCAAATGCGAGGGTCTTAATCCTACTGGCTCCTTTAAAGACCGCGGGATGACAGTTGCTTTGTCAATGGCTTTACATAACGGCAGTAAGGCCGTTATCTGCGCATCGACTGGTAATACCTCTGCTTCTGCTGCAGCGTATGCGGCCCGAGCTGGCATTCAAGCTTTTGTTGTTATACCGGCGGGTAAGATTTCGGCAGGTAAACTTGCTCAGGCGATGATGCACGGTGCCAAGGTTGTTCAGATCGGAGGAAATTTCGATGATGCAATGGATATCGTCAAACGAATGCCCGAGGAGGCAGAAGTCACCCTGGTAAATTCAGTCAATCCTTTCCGGCTACAGGGTCAGAAAACAGCCGCTTTTGAGGTGGTCGATCAACTTGGTTCCGCACCGGATTATCACTTCCTACCGGTGGGTAATGCTGGGAATATCAGCGCATACTGGATGGGATATGTCGAATATGGCGAAGCAGGGATCGCTGCCGCCAAGCCACGAATGGTCGGCTGTCAGGCTGCCAGAGCTGCACCATTTCTAGTTGGTACTCCTATTGAAGAACCGGAAACGATCGCCACTGCTATCCGTATTGGCAATCCACAGTCATGGAATCTAGCTAATACTGCCGTGATCGACTCGAATGGCTGGTTTAGGTCATCCGATGATGAAAATATCCTCTCAGCCCAAAAAATGCTGGCGGAGCGCTGCGGAGTTTTTTGTGAACCTGCATCAGCCGTTGCAATAGCTGGATTCTGTGACGAGATGAAAAAGGGAACCATTCAAGATAATTCAGTCGTAGTCTGCACCTTAACCGGGCATGGGTTGAAAGATCCAGACATCGCAATCAGTCAATCACCGGAACCGATAACCATTCCCAAAGGGGGCGAGGGATTGAGAGATTTAATTTTATCGTCGATAAATTGACGATATCGCATCTAAACTAATGCCACAATTCAGTTGCTGTAGAAGTTGATCCTGCCTGAGCAAGTAATGTTCAACTCTCCCATTCTTGTTTTTGATATAGAAACAGTACCAGACGCAGCGTCGGGAAGGACTGTGCTGGAGTTGGAGGGTATAGATGACCAAGATGTCGTTCGAGCAATGTCACACCGTCGACGGCAAAAAACGGGTGGTACCGATTTTTTAGCCCTTCATTACCATCGTATAGTGGCAATAGCGGTTGTCCTTATAGAGGATGACGGTTTTCGGATCTGGAGTTTGGGTGACACAGATTCGACTGAAAAGGAGCTTTTGGATCGATTTTTTAGCGGCCTAGAGAGATACGACCCAACTCTAGTGTCCTGGAATGGTTCAGGATTTGATCTCCCTGTTATACATTATCGTGCGCTGTATAACAGTGTTGTCTCAAAACGTTACTGGGAAACAGGCGATACTGACAGGGAATTCAAATGGAACAACTACATAAATCGATTCCACTGGCGTCATATTGATCTTATGGACGTTCTGTCGGGTTTCCAGGCCAGGGCCGCCGCACCGCTGGACGAGATTTCGCAACTTTTGGGCCTACCAGGGAAAATGGGAGTGAGTGGATCCGATGTATGGCGCCATTACAACGCAGGACAAATCGACGTGATTCGCAATTATTGTGAGACTGATGTACTCAATACATATCTGATTTATCTTCGATTTCAACACATCCGCGGTCGACTGACTAACGATAGCTATACACTGGAAATGAACAGAGTCCGATCTAGCCTGACTCAGGATGGACGGCCTCACCTGAAAAAGTTTTTGTCGGAATGGAATCCGCCAAACGTCTAGGGTTCATCGCTTTGTACCTCAGTCAGTACGTATCGAGAAACTCGCCCAACATAGGCGAACCCAACCAACGGCAATCAAGACCGTCTAGTAAGTTTAGGCATCGGTGCCGGTTTTGCTTGTTTGCCCAGTCGTAGGCTTTTGATTTGTAGCACTCGTTGACTTTGGACTTGTCGCAGGTTTTGAAGAGGTGTTCTGGTTGGATGACTGACTGTTTCTCTGGTCAGTAGTTTTTCGGTTACTACGTGGCCTACGGCTACGATTAGGCTGTGAGTTGCCTCGGGCTTGCCTGTTTTCTCCACTTCTGTTGTTACCTGAATCGGAGCCTTTTTGACTTTTGTTTGCGTTGCCACGGTTAGACTGACTACGACGGTTCGAGCCCCCTCGATTTTGCCCTCCATGTCGTCGACGATTTCGAGGGTGTCTTGATGCCTTTTCGGCTTTATCTGTTTCTTCCTGTACCACTACGGTCGTTTTAGAGAACAGATTGCGCAGCTTGGCAAAGATACCAATGGCTGGTGGTGCCGTAGCAGCTTTAGTGCCGGTTGGTGAGATAGGGGGCGGTTGGGTAGATAGTTGTTCTAACTTAACAGCCGCTTCGGGAGGTGCTTTCTCTAGAGGATACTGCTCCAGAGAGTCATTAGAAGGGAGTTGTGACTTAAGTTCGTGACTCGCCTGGTAGCCCATCTCGTCAATATCATCACTTCGCAATCGTCTGATGTTTAACTGTGGCCCTTGAAAATTTGCGGAGGGTAGTATTACGATGCGGGTACCCAGCCGATTTTCGATTTGGCTCACCTCGTGCCGCTTTTCATTCAGCAGAAAGGTAGCTGTATCCAGAGGCAACTCTGCTACGATTGCTTCTGTATTTTCCTTCAGTGCTTCTTCCTCGAGTATGCGAAGTAGACTCAATGCCGACGAAGTTACATTTCTAATTTGTCCAGTACCTTTGCACAACACGCAGGATTCATAATTGGATTCACTTATGGAGGATCTGAGGCGTTGTCTCGACATTTCAAGCAGACCGAAGCGTGAAATATGTCCTAACTGAATCCTCGCACGATCGTTCCTAACCGCTTCATGCAATCTTGCTTCTACCATTTTCTTGTTATGAGACGACGACATGTCGATGAGATCGATAACGATCAACCCTCCAAGATCACGTATTCTCAATTGACGAGCTAGTTCGTCCACAGCTTCAAGATTGGTTTGTAGTGCTGTCTCCTCAATATCTGAGCCTTTTGTCGCGCGTGCGGAATTAACGTCGATGCTCACCAATGCCTCAGTGTGGTCAATAACTAACGAACCGCCCGAAGTCAGGGTTACTTTTCGTGAGTAGGCGCTTTCGATTTGGTGCTCTATCTGAAATCTCGAAAATAAAGGAACGGTGTCTTGGTAGTGTTTTAGACGAACAATGTTATGAGGCATAACCTGCTGCATAAATCGACTTGCGCGGTCGAAAACTTCTTGTTGATCGATAACAATTTCCTGGATATCGCTGCGAAGATAATCCCGTATCGCTCGAACGATCAAATTGCTTTCTTGATAAACCAGAAAGGGAGCTGACTTGTCAGCGACCGCTAATTCAACCGCAGTCCACAGCTGAAGCAGAAAGTCGAGATCCCATTGAAGTTCCTCTACGGACTTCCCTATACCGACTGTTCTAGCTATCAACGAGTGGGCAGTTGGGACAGTTAGCTGTGCCATTGCTTCTCTGAGATCTGAACGTTCGTCACCTTCGATCTGTCGTGAAATTCCACCGCCTTTAGGATTGTTGGGCATGAGTACGAGATAACGACCAGCCAAACTAATAAAAGTTGTCAAAGCGGCGCCTTTGGTACCACGTTCGTCTTTTTCTACCTGAATCAAAAATTCTTGGCCAACAGACAGAACATCTTGGATTTTTACTTGTGCCATTGGCGTTGCTGGAGAATAGTTTTTGAAGTGTGATCGAGAGATTTCCTTCAAAGGCAAAAACCCTTGCCTCTCTGCGCCGTAATCTACAAAAGCAGCCTCTAAGCTGGGCTCTACGCGAGTTACGACAGCCTTATAGATATTCCCCTTGCGCTGTGTACGTATCGCCGATTCGATATCTAAATCAAGTAATTTCTGACCATCGACAATCGCCACCCGGAGTTCTTCTGGGTGGGTCGCATTAAATAGCATTCTTTTCATTATTCTCTCTCAACTTCAAGTCGCTAAGTCCCGTGTTGCACCACGTGTGTGCAACACGGGAACAGTTATTTAGTCATACCAGTGGTAAACCCAACTAAGCGACACCAAGCTCCTCTTAAACCGCAAGGCCTATGATGTGAGAGATTACTGATTGAAGAATGCTTCAGGTGCAGACTGAGGAAAACGACTCGCCAGGTTAGCAGGTCACTTTTGCCTTTGTTGCTGTACTACAATTCCTGTTATGCATTGGTTAAACGGTAAGCAGTCTCGACATGATGTGTTGGCATATCCCCTCTGACGCTTCGCCAGTGTGTTATTTGCCGAACTGCCTATTGTCAGTAAGCCAGTTTTTTGCCAGGAGTTCCCTGACGACTGACTGCGTTCTCCGGGCACTCTGGGTGGGCCAAATGGACCAGTCACAATCTCCACAGTGCCGAAAATCTCTCAAACCGGGTGCTTACAGAGCTTGCTATAGCATGCGCTTACACGGTATTTTTCCTCTACAACTCAAGCAATTATAACATTTGACCGTTTTTCAGGCAAACAGCAACATGGTTAATCTAGAGGAAATAATCGGTCCCCAAGCTGGTCGTCCGACACTATTGGAGGTCGATGAAAGGTCTGTGACCCGACGGTTAGACAACTACTTGCGCAGAATACTCAAGGGGGTCCCGAAGAGTCACATCTATAGGATCATCCGAGATGGCCAGGTGCGGGTCAATGGGGGGAGAGTTAAACCGGACTACCGACTCCGATCTAGCGATAAAGTGCGAATTCCCCCAATTAGAACGGCGCATCGAGAATCTGTTGCCGTGTTGGATTTATCAAAGATCGAAATGATCCAAACACTCTATGAAGATCAATCGATTTTGGTAGTGGACAAACCCCCTGGAATAGCAGTGCATGGGGGCACTGGCCTGGCTGGCGGTATTATCGAACTACTCAGAGCAGAGCGTTATGCCGATAGCTTTCTTGAGTTAGCCCATCGATTGGATAAAGACACATCGGGTTGTCTAATTCTCTGCAAAACACCAGATTGCCTTAGATCTCTACATGCCAGCCTGCGTAGACAAGAGGAATCGGCATATTTCCATAAAACTTACCACATTATTGTGGTTGGCGAATGGCAGGCTGATGTTCAGGAAGTGATTGCCCCCATAAAGAAGGCTCGAGGTAATCTAGTTAGTCGAGTCATAGTATCGCCGAGCGGCAGTCCTGCTCGGACTATTTTTCAGCCGCTTAGAAGGATAAATGGATTCACCTTGGTCCAGGTTAAACTAATGACAGGGCGCATGCACCAGATACGAGTCCATGCAGCATCAGTAGGGTTTCCTGTTGCGGCTGATCGTAAATATGGCAACGTTTCGAGCAATCAACAATTGGCGCGGATAGGAATAAAGAGACAACTGTTGCATGCGACTAAGATTGAACTTCAACATCCTGATACCGGTGCCTTGTTAAAGATAGAAGCCCCGCTTCCAGAGGACTTTGAACAACTTATGGCGCCAAGACCCAACTTATAGAAATGGATTTTCGACTACCCTCAGCTCGACTTCTTTCCAGACGCTACCGTATTACCAACTAAGAAATAGGTGATGACGCCGAACCTCACAACCAATGCCAAACTACTTTGTCGATCCGATTCCTTAACAGTCGGGGGTAGGGGGATTCGCTTCGAGGTCACAGACCGGACAGGAACTTACACAGCTTTTGCGGTTCGATCTACTGAAGGTGTGGCTGGTTTTATCAATCAATGTGCGCATATGGCGTTGGAGCTGGACTGGAGTCTGGGCGAATTCTTCGATGCTAGTGGTCAGTATCTTGTCTGCGCGACCCACGGAGCGCTTTATGATCCAAAAACCGGCGCATGCGCCGGTGGTGCCTGCAGAGGCAGGCCACTGCAGGCCTTAAGCACCATTGAGTTTGACGGTTGTATATATCTAGAGGACGAGACCTATCGATTGATAGATGGCTCATTAGAGATTAGTTCGAGGAGTCAAATTCACTCATCGTAGTTGGCGACCCAATCATCAATGGCTCTATTCCTTCTTTTTCGAGCATCGATACCAACGCGATCATTGGTAATCCCATCACTGCGGTTGGGTCCTCGGAACGAATGCTTTTCAATAATGTGATACCCAACCCTTCGACTCGGACGCTGCCACAGCAGTCGTAAGGCTTATCAGTGTCGAGGTAGAATTCGATTCCATGGCGACTCAGTGCTTTAAACTGGATCAATGTCGACACTGTTTTAGCCTGGATGTGCCCCGTGACGGTATTCAGCACTGCGACGCTGGTTAGCAGTTCTGCCTTTCCTTCAGAAATAAGTTCAAGCTGCGAGATGGCATCTTCTCGGTCAATCGGTTTGCCAACAATCTGACCGGCATATACAGCCACCTGATCGGACCCGATGATCAAAGCACTTGCCTCTTGTTGACCTACAACTTGGGCTTTCTCGCTAGCAAGCCGCTCAACGAGCGTATTTGCGTCTTCGTCTTGTTTTGGTGACTCATCAATATCAGGCGACACAACCCGAAAAGGTAGCAATAACATATCCAGAAGCGCGCGCCGATATCGGGAAGAAGACGCAAGAACAAGTTCCTGATGTTTTGAGTATTTTGACACTTTAAGCAGCAAAGAATAAAATCCGGCCTCGTTCACCTACCAATCAGCCCAGAGTGACTTGATGCATATTCTGGGCTTTCCAAGCGCTAGATACTAGATCAAGAGAGCACTTATGGCTGTTCAGAAAAGCAGGAAAACTCCATCGAAAAGAAATATGCGGCGTTCGCATGACGCACTAACCGGTTCGACCTTGTCAACTGATCCAGTTTCCGGGGAACTGCATCGTAGGCATCACGTGACAGCGGACGGCTATTACCGCGGGCGAAAGATCGTCAGCGACCGGGACGAAACTGAGTAGCGTTTAAATCGCTAGACTCGACCCGTGCGATTCGCGTGTAATTCAGGCAGAAATGCGGGATAGTTACTGAGGTGGCTACTACTCTCGCCGTCGATGCAATGGGTGGCGATTTCGGCATACCTGTTACAGTGCCAGCGGCCTGCGCGATGGTACAAGATAACCCAGATCTTTCGATAAAACTGGTGGGTGCAATTGATTCAATTGAGAACGCATTAGGTCCGGAGAAGTCACATCCGAGAATAGAAATAGTTAGATCGACTGAAGTCGTTGGAATGGACGAATCCGCCGTCTCAGCACTTAAGAACAAAAAGAATTCTTCCCTACGAATATCGATTGATCTCGTAAAGTCAGGAAAAGCTGATGCGTGTGTCAGCGCAGGCAACACAGGTGCTCTCATGGCTACGGCTCGGTTCGTGCTAAAGACACTACCTGGAATAGATCGACCTGCTATTGTCAGTGCACTTCCACGAGCAAACGGCCACGTACATATTCTGGATCTTGGCGCCAATGTAGAAAGTTTACCCGAGCACCTTCTACAGTTTGGCATGATGGGTACAAGTTTAGTGCGGACACTTGAAAATAACCCTAACCCCACAGTGGGGCTTCTCAATATCGGTAGTGAGGAAGTCAAGGGGAACGTGACTGTTAAATCAGCCTATAAGCTATTCCAGAGTAGCCCGATCAACTTCATCGGTTATGTAGAAGGAGACGATATATTCAGTGGTGAAGTCGATGTCATTGTATGTGATGGCTTTGCCGGTAATGTTGCACTCAAAACAAGCGAAGGATTGGCACAGATGCTAACGAAGGCAGTAAGGGAAGAATATATGCGATCATTGTGGTCACGGTTTCTAGGAGTTTTGTCTGCCCCTGTACTCAAGGCAATTCGTACTCGAATAGATCATAGACGCTACGATGGTGCAGTATTGGTGGGTTTAAGTGGTGCGGTCGTTAAGAGCCACGGTGGCACGGATGAAATAGGATTTGCCCACGCTATTAAGGTGGCCCAAACAGCGGTCAGCACCGACCTGGTCGTTCAAATACGTGACGATCTCAGCCAGTTGAATGAACAGCAGTTTTCCGCGAAATCTGTACCGGCTTAAGAATCTCGACCGAATAGGATTTATCTCATGAGCGTAGGTTCAGTTGGACAACGTCAAAAAAGACTTCATGGCTGAAATATGCCTGGTAACGGGCAGTAGTAGGGGTATAGGCAAAGCCATATGTGAAGCACTCGGAAGTGCAGGTTGTCTCGTTGTTGGAACAGCCACCACTTCAGAGGGAGCCCATGCAATTACCGATTTTCTTATTAACCTAGAGATCCCTGGTAGAGGGTATCGATTAGATGTCAGAGATCAAGAATCAGTGGATCAACTACTGGACGATATAGAGACTGAGTATGGTTCTGTAAGTGTCCTTGTAAACAACGCTGGTATAACAGGGGATAACCTACTACTCAGAATGAAGGAACAAGACTGGGACGATATCATAGATACGAATCTAAAATCGTTATATAGACTTTCAAAGGCAGTATTACGAAAGATGACCAAATCGCGTCATGGTCGGATCATCAATATTGGCTCCGTGGTTGGCAGTACCGGTAACTCGGGGCAAACGAACTATGCAGCAGCCAAAGCCGGCATGATTGGATTCACGCGCGCGCTCGCACGCGAAGTGGCAAGTCGAAATATCACCGTTAATACTGTTGCCCCTGGTTTTATCGATACAGACATGACAGCTAAATTGTCGGAAAGTCAGCGTGAAAGCTTGATTGAGTCCGTGCCGTTGGGTCGACTTGGCCTACCCAATGAGATTGCTTCGCTGGTGGCATTTCTAGCCTCTGATGCTGGCGCCTACATTACTGGGCAGGTTCTACATGTCAACGGTGGGATGCATATGGGGTAGACAATTCTATTCTTTTATTCAGTTACTTGCCAGCACATATTAATCTATATTATCAATCAAAATTTGAGTCAGTAGCTGGTTAGTTTAAGGTCCATTCAGAGTACAGGTTTTACACACCGTGATGGACTTCAATCGGGTAATATTGTTTAATGCGCGCCAATGGGAAACTGGGTTCCACCGGAACCTGGTCCAGGATACCGCCAAGACCTGTAGCTGCAACACCAAGGGAGGCTAGTAAACTAATGAGCACCATAGAAGACCGAGTAAAAAAAATCGTCGTTGAACAACTGGGTGTAGCTGAAGACCAGGTAACACCCGACGCTTCGTTTGTTGATGACTTGGGTGCAGACTCCCTGGACACAGTAGAGCTTGTAATGGCCTTAGAAGAAGAGTTTGATACCGAGATACCCGATGACGAGGCTGAAAAGATCACTACGGTCAAGCAGGCGATAGAATTTGTTCAGGCGAACGTTACCGGTTGATGCAAGATATTCTAGTCTGAAATAAAAAGCCGCCTTAGCGAAATACTAAGCGCGGCTTTTCTAGTTACAGCATTCATTAAATGATCAGACACAGAGTCGCTGTCACCGGTCTGGGTTGTGTCACGCCCGTAGGTTGCAGTATGTCGGCAACATGGGCAGCTCTGACTGAAGGCCGGTCTGGCATTACCTCAATTAGTTTTTTCGACGCCGCAGATTATCCTTCTTCTATTGCTGGTGAAGTTCAAGATTTTGACCCACTGGTACGCCTTTCTAATAAAGAATCACGCAAGATGGATCGTTTCGTGCAGTTGGGTATGGTCGCTGGTCTGGAGGCCTACGATGATGCTGGTCTGAATAGCGAACTTGATAAAGAGCGCTTTGGCGTATTAATTGGGGCCGGGATAGGTGGATTGGAGACGATTGAAAGAACGACGAATACATTGTTAGAAAAAGGCCCCAGAAGGGTTTCACCATTCTATATTCCCAGCAGTATCATCAATATGGTCTCGGGAAATTTATCTATAATGTTGGATGCGCAAGGTCCGAATTTGGCCATTGCAACAGCTTGTACGACGGGAACTCACAGCATAGGGATGGCCGCTCGATTGATTCAATACGGAGAGGCAACCGTGATGGTTGCCGGGGGCACTGAATCAAGTGTCACTCCAACGTCGATGGCCGGATTCGGTGCAGCGAAGGCACTTAGTCGAAGAAACCATGATCCAGCTGGGGCAAGTCGCCCATGGGATATCGAGCGAGATGGTTTCGTACTTGGGGAAGGCGCCGGGGTGGTAGTTCTAGAAGAGCTGGAGCAGGCGAAAAACAGAGGCGCGAGAATCTATGCCGAGTTGATAGGATTTGGCATGAGCGGGGATGCCCACCATATGACGCAGCCATCGACTGGCGGGGAGGGCGCCTCTAGGTGCATGGCAAACGCCCTGACTGATAGTTGCATTGATGCCAGTGAGATTGACTACATCAATGCCCACGGCACTTCTACTCCACAGGGTGACTTGGGTGAGACTCTCGCAATAAAGAGGACCTTTGGACCAACCGCCTACAAACTGATGGTCAGCTCCAACAAATCTATGCTGGGACATCTACTCGGTGCAGCGGGCGGGGTTGAAGCTGTGGCAACTGTTTTATCGCTTCATCATGGAGTGATCCCACCAACAATTAATCTTGAGACACCCGATCCCGATTGCGATCTGGATTACGTACCGGGGGCAGCTCGGGAAGTTGGCATCAATACCGCACTGAGCAACTCATTTGGGTTTGGTGGAACCAATGGCACTCTCGTGTTTAAGCGTTACATGGGTTGAATCATAGCCACTGGTTAGGACGATCTGACTTGGGCTTTCTGCTAGAGTCAGGGTCTAGCATAAAGGATGTTCAGAAATCTCTTAGGGTGACTCAACGTGTCAAAATACGTTCTCATTGGCATAGCTGGTGTTGTTTCCTTTATGGTAATTTTAGTGACGTACCTTCAGCGTACGGCGCTTGAACCGCGTGTTTTACAGAGCAACGTACTTCTCCTTGAGAGCGGTAGTAGCCTGCGCGACTTCGCTGAACTGATGGTGCTGATAAGTGATCTTGAATCCCCTATGCCTATCATGACATGGGTGATGATAACTGGACGATCGTCGAGTCTAAAAGCCGGAGAATATAAGGTCAGCACAGGGGACAGTGTCGAAGACATTGTTACTCACGTCGTCGCAGGTAAAGTGCTCGAGCATTCAATCACCTTTCCGGAAGGTTTCGAGTTTCGCGACATTATTAACCGATTGGATACTGCCAAACCGCTTTTCAGAGAAGAAGGTGATCTCTCATTAGAACTGATCAAACAGGCGATCGGTACCGACCATGAAGTGCTCGAGGGATTATTCTTTCCAGATACATATCATTACATTAGGTCCGACACGCCGGTCAGTATATTGCAGCGCGCAAACAAAGTTCTGCAGGTGAAACTTCAGGACGCCTGGTCCGGTAAAGATCGTGGCCTTTTGCTTAAAAACTCCTATGAACTGCTAGTTCTTGCTTCTTTAATTGAAATGGAGGCTGTTGTTGCGCATGAGAAACCAAAAATAAGTGGCGTTTTTGTCAATCGACTCCAGGAAAACATGCGCTTGCAAACCGATCCAACCGTTATTTATGGCCTAGGAGATGAATTTACTGGAAGTCTGACCAGAGAACATCTGGCCAAAGACACACCTTACAATACCTATAGAAGGAATGGGCTCCCACCAACACCAATCAGCTGCCCAGGTTGGGACTCACTCTTTGCCGCCGCGCATCCAGAAGAACATAATCTCTTCTATTTCGTGGCCAAGGGTGATGGCACGCACTACTTTTCAAAAACACTTAAGGAACATCAAGAAGCCGTAAAAACCTACCGTTGAAGGAATGAACCGAACAGACAGTAACAACGAGAGTCACTTTATTACTTTAGAAGGTGGAGATGGCTCTGGCAAAACAACTCAGATTGAGCTGTTAGCTAACTATTTGAATGAAAGAGGTATTGATGTACACATAACCCGAGAACCTGGTGGCACGCGGCTTGGGGAGGCATTGAGAGAAATAATTCTTCACAACGTCGACCCAATCAATGACAAGGTTGAACTGTTGCTATTGTTTGCGGCACGTTCACAGCACATCACTAATGTTATCAAGCCACGTTTATCAAATGGACAGTGGGTATTGTCGGACAGATTTACAGATGCCACTTTTGCCTACCAGGGTGGTGGCCGTCAAATGGGGATAAAGGATATAGAAGTCTTGCAGACTCTTGTCCAAGGTGATTTTAGACCGGATAAAACAATTCTTTTAGACCTACCGGTAGAGCAGGGAATTCTCCGGTTAACACGTCGGGGCGATGCCCGCGATCGAATAGAACAACAAGATCTTGCATTTAAACAGCGAGTCCGCGAAGCTTACCTGGAAAGATATGACCAGTGTCGCTCACGTATAGCTCTAGTTGATGCGTCGACTCCAATCCACGAGGTACATAAGGCCATCACAATTGAAATTGAAAATATGGTGAGTTCTTCAGGGAATCGAAATGGCGATTAGTCCGTGGCATCAGACCCAGTGGCGATCGTTGCAGGAAAGGCGCCACGTTATACCATCTTCAATGTTGATTGTCGGCAGGCCGGGCACCGATTTACCGAATCTTGGCATGGAACTTGCCGGAATGTTGCTATGTGATGTCGGAAACAGCGACAAGCCTTGTACAACATGCACTTCCTGTCATATGTTCGCACGGGGAGTTCACCCCGATCTGCATGTTATTTCTACTGAACAAACTGCGGGAATGTGTAACCTTAGGTTTATGAATCATTCGATGAGATACGCCGATTCAGATTCCACAAAAAGAGAGCGCAGAACGACTGTCAGAAGCATCATCACAGTCGATCAAATACGGGCAGTCACTGATGCTTTGAATAAATCCGCTGGGCTGGGGTCAAACAAAATCTGTCTGATTTATCCAGCCGATGCGCTTAACCTGAACGCAGCGAATGCACTCCTAAAATCACTAGAGGAACCGAGTGGTGGAACCTATTTCCTATTGGTGTCCTCGTTTCCAAGCAATCTACCTCCAACAATTCGTAGTCGGTGCAGTCGGCTCAATCTTAACAACCCTACTAGCGTTGAATCTGTCGAATGGCTAACGGTCAAGCATAAGGTGGACTTGAAAGTTGCTCAACAGCTGATTACCCACGGGTTGGGACCCTATGAGGTACTCCAAATGAATACCAGTGAAAATTTAGAAGCTCACCAAGCGTTGATCGACGGGCTGACTGGTCTGATCTCTGGAAATATAAGCGCTGGTGTTTTTGCACGCCAAAGTGGTATCTACGACATCATGCTCACGCTGAAGGTGATTCAATCGGAGATTCAACGCGGATTGAGAAAGTCGGTCCAACCTCACCATGATGCTGATGTGCCCGTTTTAATTTCCCCGGATCTGGCCATTGAGTTCCGAGAGGTTCTATTTACTTTGTATTTCGCAATCGGCAGGTTTCTCAGTTGGCCTAAGAAGTCAGTGGATGAACAGTTATTTCTGGAAGACGTCGCGCTCAAACTCGCTTTTTGTGCACTAACACGAGATTAGCAGTTGATACTTGTCGATTCCCATTGCCATATCGATTTTCCTGAGTTGCGTGAAAATCTGATCGCTGTACTAGAAAGGGCAAATGCTGCCGGCGTCGGTTACCTTCTATGTGTATCGGTGAATCTTCAGGACCTAACGAATATTGTTGAAATATCCCATAACTTTAGCTATGTATTTGCAACCGCCGGAGTTCACCCAAATTATGATCAAGGCATTTTGGATTCACCTACATATTTAGAGCTCCGAGAAGCGGCTGAGGACCCCGTTGTAGTTGCTGTCGGAGAGACAGGTCTGGATTACTATCGGTCAGAAGGTGATCTGGAGTGGCAATTGGATCGGTTTAGGAGGCATATAGCAGTTTCGAGAGAAGTAGGGAAACCGCTCATCGTACATACCAGACGGGCAAACCAAGACACAATATCCATAATGCGCGAAGAAGGTGCCTCTGAGTCCGGCGGTGTCATGCATTGTTTTTCTGAAGATTGGCCGACCGCGAAAGCAGCTCTAGACTTGGGCTTTTATGTATCTATATCTGGAATTGTAACTTTTAAAAATGCTGACACAGTCAGAGAAGTCGCCAGAAATGTCCCGAGCGATCGACTTCTAGTCGAAACAGACGCTCCCTATCTTGCTCCGGTGCCTCATCGTGGTCACACGAACGAGCCTGCGTTTGTCGTAGATACGGCGAGATTCCTCGCACAGCTCCGTGGTGTTGACCTTGAGACTCTGGCACAGCAAACCACCGATAACTTTTTTGACCTGTTTCCCTTGGCCACCAGGATAAATACCGATGATCGCTGAAGACGGACAGCACGAACCAAATCGATTATGCGTTTGTGGTAGGTAGTTCGCATAACATTGATTATGTTAAATCCAACATACACACAAATTTACCACTTCAGCTAATTGACGCTAGATGCTTGCTCAGTAGACAATGCGTCCCTACCTGGCATTTGCCAAATTGATACCGCAAAGGATATGACCATGAGTCAAAATGAATTACCAGATTCCGTAAAACCAGACACCAACACTGCAAAGTCGTCCACCGCTGCCCCTAAGGCGCCGGTTGCTTCAACCAAGAAACCAGCATCCATAGGTTCATCGATCATTATTCACGGTGATGTTGCGGGCGAAGAAGACTTAATTGTCGATGGCACAATCGAAGGCACAGTAAATTTCAAGGACAATTCACTTGTAGTCAGTAAAAATGGTCGAGTGACCGCGAACATCAATGCTCGCGTTATCCGTGTCGATGGCGAGGTAAAAGGGGAACTTCGTGGGGCCGAACAAGTTGTTGTAAGCCCTAGTGGTCAGGTCACTGGTGATATCCGCGCGCCGAGAGTCGTTCTCGAAGATGGCTGCCAATTCAAAGGTTCGGTCGATATGGCCGTCGATAAAATGGCCATAGGTGGCGATCGGTCATCGGCGCCCCGTCTAAGACCCAGTGCCACCCGTCCGGTGCGACCTGGACGCGAGAAGCAGGATACAACCCTGCCCTTGCGGACTACCTAGCCAAACGGAAAACCTTGGCTATAACCTCAGTTTATAAGCCTTGAACCCTCTTATTTGGCTCGCGGGCGGCATAAACGACGTCGAACCCATTGACCATATCGCCTTTCAGGCAGACCCCTGAGGTGCGAAGTAAAAAATGATTGCTCTTTCTCGAAGTGACCGGTTTATAGGTCGTGATCGGACCCGTAATTAATTCCGGGTGCTCAAATACCATTTCGTCCGTTAGTGGTACAAACATTATCTTCGGCATTTCTTGCTCGACTACGCTATTGGCCAGCCAAAACTGTAATAATTTGATCTGGTTTCGAGACGTCAGATTGATGGTAATCACGGGGTAATCACGGTTTTATTGTTATTTAAGGCACTTTTGAGTAAGTTCACCATAATGAGGTGGCAGGCGCGCTATCTTAGGTGTTTGACGTTCTAATAAGCCAAATGAGTGCTACGACATGAAAATAGTAGCCGTCGTCGAAGACGACTTTGATCAACGCGAAAACTACGCAGATGTTCTCGCAGCACAAGGCTTCGAGATCCAGGCATATGGCGGTAAAACAGAAGCGCAGGCTGGCTTTCAAAAGACACTTCCAGATCTCGCTATCTTAGACATCATGTTGGGTGAGGATATGGACGGTGGTTTTGAGTTGTGTATGGAACTCAGGAACATGAGTCCTAACCTCCCCGTTATATTTCTGACCGCTCGAGATAGTGATGCAGATCGCATCTCTTCCCAGCGAATGACAGCTTGGGACTACATTACCAAGCCGGTCAGTTTGGAATTTCTAGTCGCCAGGGTCCACGCCCTACTTCGCATTGCGGAACAGCTCCAACATCCGATAGATTCCGAGTCGTCAATAAAGGTAGACCAGTTGGAAATAGATGAAAAAAGTATGTCGGTTTTGTGGCGGGATGAGATCGTGAATCTGACCTTAACGGAGTTCTGGCTGGTTGAGTCTCTGGCTCGTCGACCTGGCCACGTCAAGACATATGAAGCTCTGAACGATGTCACACGCCAGGGACTAGTGGAAAGAAATACGATCAATGGCTATATCCGCCGTATCAGAAATAAGTTCAGGCTAATCGATCCTACTTTTAGCCGAATTCAAACAGTGCATGGCACCGGCTATAAATGGTCCCACGACTAGACTGCTGTGAGAACGACACAGACAAACGATAAGTCCTTTACCCACCAACAATCCAGAAAGGATGAGTCAGAGCATCGTCGAATCCGAACCGGATTCAAGATCAGGACCAAGTTGTTGCTATTGGTGCTTTCTCTGTTGGCTATTCCGTGGATGGGCTACAAATCGGTTCGTGAGATGGAAAACTTCCTGCTGGAGGGACAGCAACAGGCACTTGACTTAACTTCTGAAGGAATAGCAAGTTTGCTATCGAACCGAGAAGCTTTGTTTGATCCGGATGTTGGTGTAGCGGAAGTACTTGGGCAGTCATTCGAGGTATTACCAACCAAACTGACTAACTCTCTTTCGATTGATGCTAACGTGACCGACTGGGAATCAGCTTTTCAAGACATCCGTGAATATACAGGAACTGGGTTTTTCGAATGCACAACAGATTACAGGCCGCACTCTCTGTCAGTTCGTCACGCTCTGGGGACTCATGAGTCGTTCGTTTATGCGCTATTTCAAGTAACCGACGATAACGTCGTATTCAGAAACCCGGAGTTGGTCAGCCTGGCTAACAGCGATCAGCTACGAGTCACCATTCAGACCTTCGGTATCGAACTCAGGCGTTACCTTCTAGTTGCTAGAGAGGAAGGACGGATGAGTGTTTATTCGATGAAAATCGGCTGGCGTGAGCCGGAAACCGGAGAGGCGCTAAAAGAAATAACGGCAGTGTTTGAACCAGCTGACGGCGGTTACTTCATTAAAGTAAGAATTCCCAAAGACATTATGGGGCAAAGGACGAGGATCAAATTTGAGATTGTTGATGTAGACGATCTGGTTACACGCAAGATAACCGGGCGTATCTCCACGGATCCCGATCCTTTCGTTCACAATCTTGGCCGTGTACGACTGATGACCCCCGCGCTAGCCAAGTTGGTCGAACCCTTCTATCTCTCTGAGGCAAACATTCGGATATGGGACAAGGATTTTCGATTACGTGCAGAACTGGGGAGCCTCTATCCAGGACGACTGACAATACAACGGGCGCGAATGTCTGATAAAGCTTGGTTGCATCGAATTGAATCCATACCCCTGGCTTTATACGACTGGGTGCTACGCCAACCCCTAGGCGGACTTAAAGACATTCCAGTTGATTCGTCTAAGGAAGACCTGCGTATCCTTTCGAAGGTTATCAACAACGGCACTCAATTCAGTGAACGTCGGCGACATGGTGAAGCTAAGCTGATTGTTAGTGCCCTGCCTATTTGGGCAAACGGTGAAATACAAGGCGCTGTCCTGATGAAACAGAGTGGAAACCGGCTGCTATCTCTTCAATATGAAACGCTGCGACGGTTTATGCTACTTTTCCTTGGCGTATTTCTGTTTTTGTCAGTCATAATTCTTGTGTTCGCCAGCAGACTAACTTACCGAGTCGGACGGTTGCAGAGAGAAACTGAACAGGCAACCACAGATGAAGGCCGTCTACTTCGAGATAACATCAGGTCCGGCACACGTGCTGCCGATGAACTTGGCAGTCTGACGCGAAGTATTTCTGCCATGTTGCAGAACCTTGGCCAGTACACCAGGTATCTTGAAAAACTGCCCGACACACTGGCCCACGAGATGCACAATCCCTTGAATGTAGTGAATTCATCACTTGAAAATCTTCAATATGCGAACCAGGACCTTCGTGATAACAAGTATTTTCTTCGCGCACAAAATGGTGTACAACGACTCCGTTCGATACTGACCAGTTTGACAGAAGCGGCAAGCCTAAAAGAAGCCCTGGAACAAGAATCCGACCAGTTCGAAAGGTTCGATCTCAGACAGCTCGTGACTTCCTGTGTAGATGGTTATCAACAGGTCTATGTTGATCGAACAATTAGGATTGATGCCTTACCTGGTACTTTCTATATTAAAGGCGTCCCTGATCGAGTGGCCCAGCTTTTAGACAAGCTAATTGATAACGCAATACGCTTCAGTACTGTTGGCGACATCGTTGTTCAGATTAGCCTCGCTCATGAACTGATTTCTCTATCTGTTCTTAATCGGGGACCCGCCCTTCCCCAGGATATCGAACATAGATTATTCGACCCCATGGTTTCCAGTGCTAAGGACGCTCGTCAGGCACACCTGGGACTTGGGCTATATGTCGTACGCCTCATTGCCGAATTTCATGGCGGAACAGTTAAGGCGGAGAATCGCCGGGACCACTCTGGCGTTGTTGTAACGGTAACATTGAATCGTGCCCACACCGTTTAGGAGTCAGGCTTAGTCACGTTGTCTGCTTTGATGTATGTAGCGAAGTAACAATATCGGCGATTTCCGGCTTACCACGGCAAACCTCTTCATATGTCAAGCCTGTGAGCTCGTGAGGGAATACAAGCCATTGTGCTGTTTCATGAATAAAATAGTTAGGTACGCGCTCCGTTTTGTTCTTCGAGGGCTTATACCAGGGTGTCGCAATACGGATGTCACCAGGCATGTTTAGACGCGTTCGCTTTGAAAGCTCAGAGATCACAGCTCCTACGCTCATTCCTGTATCAAATACGTCATCGACAATGAGGAGAGTATCTTGTTTATTCACTTTACGTATTAGATAACCCAGTCCGTGCACCTGTACATTCAGTGTTGTTTGGTCTATACCTGTGTAGTGAGACGTTCGAATTGCAATGTGATCCGTTTCGACACCAGCGTAGTCGAGAAATTCCTGAACCGCAATGCCAACCGGCGTACCGCCACGCCATATTCCCACGATATAGTCTGGGCGGAATCCACTTTGGAGAATATTACTTGCAAGCAAAAACGAGTCCCGGAGCAGTTCTTCCGCTGTAATAAAAATCTTTTCGTTCTTCATAGTCATTTTGATGGGTCTCGTTTATTGTTTCAAACAATTAATTTCTATCTCTGTTAGGGACCTCTGCATCACCTTTATCCAGTTCAAGTTGGTCTATGTCCGATGTCTTCTTACTTGTGGTTTCGATGATTAACACAGGCTTAAGTGTTTGGGGTTTTTCGCTTACAGTGGGGGTATGGGCCGTTTGGGGTGGGACATATCCAGGGTACTCAATGCCGCTAGCACTTCTTTCAAATCCCACATAGTAGATGACCTGTGTCGGTAAATCCTTTCCTGGATTGGATTTATAATAATGATCTAGTCCAGAGCGTATGATCCCGTAACCGAGACGCAGGCGACAGCCTCGACAAGTTGTACCAACATAGTTAACTTTCTGGAGATTGTTGACCCATACCCGAAAAAACCCACTGTCCGATCCCCACTTTGCATGTACACTCAATTCATGCCATTGAGATAATAGATCGTCCTCATCGATTAGTTGGTAGTAGGTGTGTTCATCCGAGACATAACTACCCAACCAGAAAACACCAGTACTCCCAATTTCGAAAGACCAGACTATTTTGTCGCCTTTCTCGACAAATCGAACGTGATGAGTTTTTGCTGGATAGATGTTTTTGTAACCTTCAGGAAAATACATTTTCCAGCGATACCAAATTTCACCGTTGAGCGGCACCGCGGGTCGATCAAGTTCGACTAATTCAATTCGCTCCCGACTAGATTTACAATCATCTACATGTTCGTTTCTGTCGCAATCCCCCATCCGGAGTTCGAACCTTTCTACCAGTCCATCTGATCCGTATTCACTAGGATCTTCTGCCTGAGTGTAGCCCCAGGCCGTGCCGTTCAGATTTCGAACCCAATTAAATGGCAGGTCATTGTTCGCGTGAATTGGTAACGCGACCAGTCCAGTCAGAACCGATATCACAGCTACCACTGTCACTAACGTTGATCTAACAGACATACCGTGTGCTACTCATGGCAATATCCGCCTGACGGCCATTATTCGCGCCAGGAACTTTGCGTTGATCGACATTCAACTATATCCGGAATCAGAGCTTGGGAGAAATACTGGTGGTGTGAGTGAATGTGTCACAATAGATCTGTCGAGCCCAACCGGGGATGAATCCTGGTAGGTTCATTCAATTCACTGATGGAGTTACATAAGTACATTAACTTCAATATATAACTATTTGACACACATGACTAATCGTTTAACTAATAAGGTCGCAATCGTTACTGGCGCTGCGTCTGGTATCGGCAAGTCTACTGTTGAACGTTTTTTGTCAGAAGGTGCTCGAGTATTGGCAGTAGACCGTGAAGATTTTACTTTTTCTGAACTCTCCCTTGCTCCGAATAATTTGAAAACCGATCACGGAGATGTGCGCGATAGAAACGACTGCATCCGGTGGGTGGAGACTGCCGTAGGTTTATTTGGCTGTCTCGATATCGTGGTCAATTCAGCAGGTATAAGCGCTAGAACACTAAGCGACGATGTCGACTTTGAACAGAAATGGGACGAAGTGTTGAGTGTAAATCTGAAAGGCACGATGCTGATGTGCCATGCCGCAGTACCAGCCCTGCTCCAATCTGGCGGCGGAGCAATCGTTAATCTAGCCTCAATAATGTCATTTGTTAGCTACGATCCAGCAATGTCTCTATCGGATGGATTTTCCCCCTACCCTCCCAGTAAAGGCGGTGTGTTACAACTAACCCGAGACCTTGCGCTACAAGTAGCCAGCAAAAACATTCGGGTAAACGCTGTATGTCCTGGGTTCGTCTATACTAATTTGACAAAAACGGTTACAGATTCTCCAGACATGCATGCGGCTTTGGTGGCTAAACATCCCATAGGTCGTTTAGGGAAACCTGCAGAGATAGCCAGTGTGATAACATTTTTAGCTTCTGATGAGACTTCCTTTGTTACAGGGGCAGCCTGGACAGTTGATGGTGGCTACACGGCTGCCTGAACGCCGCGTATCCAGCAACTATGAACACCAAACGCTGGTCAACACGTAGACGAATAATTTCCTACCGGAAACGTAGACAAATCAACTTTGATCGCTACAACAAGCAGATACCCCTGCCCTTTCCAGACCTAATACAAATGGGCGGGGTGAACCCACATGAAAGGTTCGACCAATAGGATTGATCAATAATCAGTGTTAGTCTGTGCAAAGCCGCTGTTTTATATTATCAGAGAACAGGCGTATCACTCACTGAACATCAGGGATACGTAATAGTACATAGATACCGCGATAACAATCACCCACGCCAGCGCTGTTAGATTTTCCTTGACATAGCGTTTGACTTTTTCGATGGTCTTATTCATGGATTGGCGTGTAATATTTTATTTTTAGTATCAACTAGATAGAATTGGATAAGTCAGCTCGAACTAAAGATCAATTACCAGGTGAGAGTCCCAGAATTTGCCGCGCTTCATTGACTGTAGCTACTTGTCCTCCAAGGCTTTGGATAAGCTGAACGGCTTTATCTACTAGAGCACCATTTCCGGGCGTTTTAACCCCCTTTGAAAGATAAACCGTGTCTTCCATGCCGACTCGACAGTGGCCGCCTAAAAGAAAGGCCTGTGCGAGCATTGGATAGGCGTGTCGACTTGCCCCGAAGGCAGCCCATTCGGAGCCCTCTGGAAGCATTGAACGTACGTAAGTCAGCGATTGAGGAGTGGCATCCATACCATAACTTACGCCCATGACCAGTTGGAAAAGCATAGGCGGCTTGAGAGTGCCGTCCTGTATTAAGTCTCGGGCAAGACGAATGTCACCTGTATCAAAGACTTCTAATTCAGGCTTGACACCGGAGGCATAGATCCTTTCTGCCATTGCTTTTACCGCTGGTGGGTGATTGATCACTGCACCACCGCCAAACCACATAGTATTGAGGTCTAAACTACAAATCTCTGGTTTAAGTTCAACGACGTGTTCCGTTCTAACAATCGGCGAAACCAGTGTGGTGGTGGGGGCTGCCTGCGCCGGATCCTCGTCCGAGGGCACATAACGCCCCCCAGGGCCGGTTGTAAGATTGATAATTAGGTCAGTACTGCTTGCACGGATCCGTTTTACAACCTCTCGGTAGTATTCGATATTCATACTGGGAGTACCCGTTTCAGGCTCACGAACGTGTATGTGACAGATCGCAGCACCACTCTGTGCTGCAGCAAAGCATTCATGGGCTATTTCTTCTGGGGTAACAGGTAGGTTGGGGTTGTGTTCTCGTGTCGTAAAGCTACCCGTTACAGCGCAACTCAAGATGGTTGGTTTCATAGCGATTATCCGTTGTGTTGTCAGATTCCGACCTTAATCTCTGGTTCGGTATAGCATAACCAATAATACTGTTTTAATCCGATAACGATAGCCCAGAATTAGCTTCGACTGATCCCTGGGACTTGCCTTTGCCGTACAGTGTAAATACCCTGAGCCAGGGTAGGTTTGTATTTGAACATGGAAAATACCGCAATAGAGATTAAATGAGTCAGACCACTTGCATCCGTGGTGTCGATTGGCTTGTTGGCTGGGATGGTCGTCAACATGTCTATCTGCGTAACAGTGATCTTGTATTCAAGGGCCCAGATATCATTTTTATAGGTGATCGCTATGTCGATCTCGTCGATATTGAACTTTCTGGCAAAGATCGCTTGATAATCCCGGGTTTAGTCGACATCCACGCTCACCCTACCACCGAACCAATCCGAAAGGGGATTACCGATGAGACACTATCTCCAGGCTTTTGGCACAGTTCGCTCTACGAGCATCTGCCGGTGTTTGATCCTGTAGATGACCAAGGACGTTTAGCCTGTTTAAAGGTTGCCCTGGCTGAATTACTACTGTCTGGCGTCACCACGCTCGTTGATCTTTCCTCGCCTTTTGAGGGTTGGACTGAAACACTTTTGGACAGCGGGGTTCGGAGCTTTCTAGCACCCAGCTTCCGTGAAGCGCGCTGGTTTACAGCCAACGGACACTCACTTGAATATGATTGGGATTATGAAGCTGGGAAAAAGGCTTTTACTACGGCACAGAAAATAGTGGAGCAAGTAAAGGATCACCCTTCTGGCCGATTGTCCGCCGTGGTATCTCCATCACAGGTCGATACTTGCTCCGAAGAAATACTCCGTGACAGTCACGCTCTCGCTCGAGACCACAATCTCAGCTGGACGATCCATGCAGCACAGTCCGTTACTGAATTCCATGAAATGCAACGTAGACACGGAATGACATCGATTCAGTGGCTTGACAGCATTGGTGTCTTAGATGAGCGATCTGTGATTGCGCACGGTATTTTTCTTGACCACCACCCTTGGCTGCACTGGACCAGTCACCAAGATCTTAAGCTGTTATCTGACCGCGGAGTAACCATTGCACATTGCCCAACAGTATTTTCAAGACGTGGTATAGCATTAAACACATTTGGAGCATACTTGGACAATGGCGTACGAATGTCCATCGGTACAGACACCTATCCCCACAATATGCTGGACGAATGTCGTACAGCAGTTATCGTTGCCCGAATCATTGGCCAGAGCGTTACTGATGTTGACTGTATTGATGTATTCAATGCGGCCACAGTCGGTGGAGCAAATGCTCTCAATCGTGATGACATTGGACGATTAGCCGTAGGCTCTAAAGCCGACTTTTCAATAATCGATTTAACGTCGCCAAGTATGCGCCCGGTTCGCGAACCACTTAGAAGCCTCATCACTGTCGCCGGCAATCGACCAGTAAAAGACGTATTTGCACATGGCGAACAGGTCGTCAGTAATGGGACCGTATTGAATATAGATCTTGAACTTGAACTAACCCGTTTGCACGCTGCTCAGCAAAATATGTTGAATGTCGTCTCGAAAAGAGATTGGAACAATCGATCCGACCAAGAATTGGCACCACTAATGTTAAAAACAGTCGAATCTATCTAGACAATCACAACAAGCGTTTCATGTATAGGTGATAAAAATAGAAATGTACTCCAGTCAGTAACTGTTCTGACCACAACTACAATTGGGAATTCAGTTTATGAAAACTTCAATCGAAGGAAAAACCGTATGGATAACAGGGGCCGGTAGCGGTATTGGCCGAGCCGCTGTCAATTCTTTGGTACAAGCAGGGGCACGGGTTGCCTTATCGGGACGTAGAGTTAATCCACTTCAAGAAACTCTAGAAATGGTTCAATCAATTAATGGCAACGGAATAATTGTTCCGGTCGATGTTGCCGATAGTGAAGCAGTTTTAGCTGCTGCGGATGAGATTCGTGCCGAACTGAATCAAATTGATATTCTCATAAATAGTGCGGGCATTAACCTTCCCAAGCGACGCTATGGCGAAATGAAAATAGGCGATTGGCAAAGGGTAATCGACGCCAATCTGAATGGGGCATATAACTGTATATACGCTGTTCTACCAGAGATGAGAGATAGAGGCGCTGGCCTAATTATTAATGTTTCCTCTTGGGCGGGGCGACATGATTCCTATGTTGCAGGTCCAGCTTATGGTGCCTCAAAACATGCACTCTCATCTATGTCCGCGACCATAAACCTGGAAGAAGGACGATATGGGATCCGTTGTTGCTCCTTGGAACCTGCCGAGGTTGCTACAGAAATTCTTGATCGGCGTCCTATCCCAGTCCCGAACGAAGAACGAGCTCGAATGCTGCAACCTGATGATCTTGGAGAGACTATTCTTTTCATAGCAGAGATGCCAGCGCATGTATGTCTGAATGAAGTATTAATCAGCCCTACCTGGAATCGATCCCATTTCGGAGGATCCGACTGGTATCCCGGCTCCCCTAGTTAGCTGTATTACACCCTACAGTTGCAGAACCCCAGACAATCGAAGATAAGGAGTGACGAATATGATTTGTGTAATTGCAACGATAAAAGCCAAAACCGGCCAGCGACAAGCCTTACTAGCATGTATCCGAGACAACCTATCTAATGTGCACGCCGAACTTGGGTGTGTGGAATACCAACCCATGGTCGATACTGAGTCTTCACTTGGCGCACAAGAGTTGGATGAAGATGCCGTAGTTATGGTGGAAAAATGGGAAACCATGTCTGATTTAAATGCACATTCAGTGGCGCCTCATATGCTGGACTACCGTGGGAAGGTAAAGGACATCGTCGAAAGCGTGTCCTTGAAGGTTCTGACAACTGCCTAACATTAAGACCATAAACGGAGGTTCTGCCTAATTACAGCAAATCGCTTGCAGATGGCCTCGTAGCGATCAATGTCTGGACTTTGGACTCAATCAAGAATACGTGTGAATCTGACACATCCAGAGTCCTCAAGGCGCACGCTAGATTGCTGAGATACTCTCGATTTGATCCACTCGGCCCTTCAGACGAGAGAATTTGTCTGGCAATATCGATCTCATCTGCTGGACCAAGGTAATCTGGATTATCCGGGTCTGCTACATACACCACGCCCTGGGCGGTACTGCCATCGTTGAAATTCAGTGTTACCGATTGGCGGTGATATCCTCCCTTTTCCCGAAGGTCCAGATCCTCGATCACTTGTTGGTTATCAGACTTTTCACAATTGAATGCCACACCCCAACAATTACCCAATGGTTCGGATACCAAAGTAACAACACGGCCCGGATGACCTGGCACACCTCTATGGTCAATCGACCCTTGCCAAAAACGTCGCACCCAATTATCGATTCGTGCTAAACGGTGAGCATGATAGGAAAAATTAGGATTCCAAATTAATGAACCATAACCAAAAATCCACATGATAAAAGAAGCTGCCTCTGCTGATTCCAGCTGATCGAATTATGTCTGTAATTGCTAAAAAGTATTGGCTAGTCCTCGCGACTGCGTCATCCGGAATGCTATTAGCCAGCTTGGACTTTAGCGTTAACGTTGGGCTTCCAGATATTGCAACAAGCTTCGATGCTGACCTCACTGAGATTTATAAAATTATTACTGTTTATCTGGGGGCAACCGCTACGGTTCAGTTGATCCTAGGCAGAATTGCGGATGCTTATGGACTGAAACGTATCTACATACTTGGTCTAATTACCTACGGACTTGCAGTATTCCTGATTGGCATTGCAACAACTTTAGAAAGTGTAATTGTAACCAGGATTCTTCAAGCACTCGGAAATGCGATCTTTTTAGCGTTGTCCCCCGCTATAGTTACTGCAAGCGTCCCCGATAGCTATCGCGGCCAGGCCTTGGGGTGGATGACAGCGATCGGCATGACCGGAATGATTCTTGGCTCATTCGGGGCTGGCTTTGTCATCGACCTTTATGGGTGGCGTTGGATCTTCCTTGCGCGTGTCCCACTGGCAATTGTCGCCTTAGGAATGTCGGTCTGGTTTCTTCCTTCAGTCAGAAATTCCTCTGAAGCAAATTTGGATCTAAATTCAGCGGCACTAATAGTTTTGAGCGTTCTATTTTTCATTCTTTTTCTGAATCAGACACAAATTACCGGCTGGCTATCAATTAATGCGCTGATCTACATTGCAACATCACTAGTTGCAGCCTATTTCTTGTGTAGACGACAGCTCACGACATCGACACCATTTATACCGAAAGGATTGTTACGTCGACGTGAAGTATCGATTGGCTTGGTTTGCAATTTTCTAATGTATCTTGCAATCTTTGTTAATTGGTTTGTCCTGCCATTTTTTGTCGCCGAAATAGTCGGAATGGGGCCTTCCAGTATTGGCGTCTTGCTCACAATCCCTGCAGTATTCTTACTAATTTCCTCTCCCCTCGGGGGAGCCTTAGCAGACCGCACTCACCCTGCCCTGATAAGTACCGTTGGCATGCTAATCATCGTTATCTCTCTAATCTCTTTCCAAACGGTAGGCGACCTCTCCACAGGCTTTGGAATCGCCGCAAGAATGGCCGGATTGGGGATAGGCATGGGAATTTTTCAAAGTAGCAATCTAAGTCTAATTATGGGAAGCGTCAGTGCGCGGGAATTAGGTATAGCTGGCGGACTATCGGGACTGTCGCGCAACCTTGGAACGGTCTGCAGCGTCACTATTCTGGGATCGATATTTGTAACGTTAAAAGCTACAGGACAAGCCCCAGTAGAAATCAGTTCGACTCAGTTAACCGATACAGTGGCTGGCTATGTTGCTGCATTTAGATTCGTCTATGGTATTGCTGCTGTCCTTGGATTATTCGGTGCTCTAGTCAACTTCTGGTTGTGGCAAAGGCGATAATTGAGTGACCATTAACTTTTCAACATAAAAGTCGTCGGACCATCATTAACAAGCGCTACGTCCATATGGGCTCCGAACACACCTGTTTGTACGGGTATATCTCCGGTACGGATTGTTTCGACAAATAATTGATATAGTGGTTCAGCGATCCCAGGGTCAGCCGCACGTAAGCTCGGTCTTAGCCTTTTAGTTGTGTCTGCACCCAACGTAAATTGTGAGATAACCAGAATTTCTCCGTTAGCCTGACGTACATCTAAGTTCAGCTTGCCTTGCGCATCGGGAAAAATTCTGTATCCGATCACATTTCTACATAGTTTTGTGCAATTCTCATCAGTGTCTCCGGACTCAACAGCAAGGGAAATCACTAAACCTCGCCTAATTCTTGCAACAGTTTTGCCTTCTACATCGACACTAGCTTCAGATTCTCGCTGAATCAAGGCAATCATATTTGTCGCGGGCGACCGAAAGCCACAGTTAGCATCAAC
>Ga0315338_1001014_pt1 | contig 42714 bp, 41 predicted proteins | sample ASW8metaG_FD_204518 | JGI IMG/M metagenome (GOLD analysis project Ga0315338, IMG submission 204518) | Ammonia-oxidizing marine archaeal communities from Monterey Bay, California, United States - ASW #8 | ecosystem: Environmental > Aquatic > Marine > Coastal | place: USA: California | collected... | reverse complement strand
TTGTTTGTGAATAGATAGTATTTCCGGAACCTAAAGGATATTCGGTATCATCTAATATGGAAGAAATTGCCATTAATATAAATGAATATTGTTGAATATTACGTGATTTGTCAACGGGTAATCCAAACAATTCAGGCGGGAATCCAACGCGAACATTTGAATATTTGTCAGTTGACTCATTGTTTTTAAGATAAACACTTGTGTTATCTATTTCAACTTGAGTTCTACATATTATTTCAAATACTAATTCTAAATTTTTGTTTTCAGAAAAAACGCTTTTGTCATATTTGTCGTATTCTTCTTTTAATTTTGAAGAATTCAAATCTACGTTTTTCAAATGATTGTTATAAAAGTTTGTATATTGTTCTTTTAATACAATAATAGAAGCATCATCCAATACATTTATTATTTCGAGACATTTATGGAAATACAAAATTTGTTCTTGTAATTTTTGAATGTACATATTATTTTCATCTTCAATGTTAGCTTCTTCTTCTTCTGGTTCAATTACAGGAACAACGACGGGTTCTGGTTCAGGTTCTGGTTCAGGTTCTGCTTTTTTCGCTTTTTTCGCTTTTTTCGTAGTTGGTAATGGAGTATCATTGTGTTTTTCTGGTTTCACTCTTCCTGAAGCAACAGCCTTTGGATTAAATGGGCAAGTGCCTGAATTTGTGCCTACTTTGCCACACAATTTACAAGCACCACCACCTGTAGCAAAATACTTACCATCTTTTCTGGTGAAATCTGCTTTTAAATAATCTTCAAATATAGCATAATATTGACTTTTATCTTCATTTTGAATTCGAACAGATGAAATTTTATGATAAATATGATGAATAAAGTTAAATAACTGCCCTATCGGCATTGGATTTGTAAAATTCAACAAATGTGTTACGTATATGGAATAATGATTTAAGCATAAGTTAGAATCCATTATTTTATAATGTGTGGATATAAATTATAGCAACAAATTAAATAATATAATTTATACATATAAAAGATTTCATTTGTTTAATTATAAAATTATAGAATTGATTACAAACAATGCCTCATATAGGACGATATGAATTAGATAAAATTATAGGGCGCGGCAGATTCGGAAGAGTATATAAAGGTATTAATTCAGATAATGGTGAATTTGTTGCGGTTAAATTAGAAGATAGAAGAAATGAATCAAAATTGCTAGAAGAAGCCGAAACGATTCAAAATATACGAAAAAATTACAATGGCGTTCCTGAAATTTATAAAATAGGGCACAGCAATAAATGGAATTATATGATAATGTCTCATCTCGGTCCAAATTTAGAAGAACTCTTTATATATTGTAAAAAGAGTTTTTCTCTTAAAACAAGTATATTGTTATCGCTTCAAATATTTGATATTATAAAAGGTGTTCATGAAAGTGGATTTATTCATCGAGATATTAAACCAGATAATTTCGTTATAGGGTTCGGCGATTCTCATAATAAAATCTTTTTAATTGATTTTGGATTGTCCGTTTCTTTTATCAACAAAAATACTATGCAACACAATGACTACATCCACAAACATCAATTTACTGGTTCATTTAGATATTCTAGCATAAACAATCACAAAGGAATACAACAATCGCGAAGAGATGATTTAGAATCAATAAGTTATATGATGATGTATTTTTATAAAGGTAAATTACCTTGGCAAAACATTCCTGCAAAAGATAAAAGAGAGAAATTAAAAAAAACATATCAAAGAAAAACGGAAATATCTTTAGATGAATTATGTGAAAGTTGTCCGAAAGAATTCAAACAAATTGTTCGGTATAGTCGTAGTTTAGGTTATAAAGAGAAACCAGACTATTCATACATTAAATATCTGTTAAACAAGGTTAGAAAGCGCAACAAAATAAAAATTGATGGGAAATATGATTGGGATATAGACAATGACACTGATTCGTCACAAATTGCTATGAAACAAGAACTTGAAAATATTAAAAATATTAAAATTCAAAAAACATATAAAAAATTAAAAAAAGAAATATAATTATTTCTTTTTTTTCTTACTTACTCTTTTAATCTTCTTTTTCACTTTCTTCAAAACACGACCACTGTGTTTATTACTACCCTTACGTGGAGGAGGCAATCTATCACTTGACATAGATTTTGCTTTTGTTTTTGCTTTTGTTTTTGCTTTTGTTTTAGGTGAATTATTATAAAATGCTTCATTTGTAGGTAATAAATGTCTTTTTTTATCTTTTTCTTCGTATATCTGTTTAACTTGTCTTTCAAACTTATCTACTGCATCGACTGCGGCTTGTGGATTTGAACCAGTCTTTTTTCTTTTGTTTCTAAATTCCTTAAACGCAGCCATTAACTGTTTTCTTTCGTCTTCATTTGGTGATGAACTTTTCATATTTTATTTATGTTTTATTCTTATAAGTAAATAGAAAATAAATAGAAAATAAAATATAAATATTTTATTATTAAAACAGAATAATACATAAATAATAATTCATAATGTCTTCTAAAAACGTATTTCTAAAAATAAATTCAGCATTAGACCGTGTCTTAAATAGCATTGGGTCTAATAAGATTGTCATTGGATTACTTATGTTGTTTATGAATTTATGTGCCAGACATATTATAAAAGATTTGTCTACATCTTTTCATACAAGACTATTCACTTCTAAATTCGCAAGAAGATTTTCCATTTTCGCAATATTATTTATAGCAACAAGAGATATTAAAATATCATTGATTTTAACTGCAGCATTTGTCATCATATTTTTAAATTTGTTGAATGAAAAAAGTGATTATTGCATATTACCAGATTCGTATAAACAACTTGATAAAAACAAAGATGGCGTAATATCAAATGAAGAAATAGAACACGCTTATAATGTTCTCAAAAAGGCTGGGAAATTACCAAGTATGAACACGAAAAATAAAAATAATGAAAATGTAAGTAAAAATGAACAAGTTGATATTAAATTACCTCACAATTCAAACGATTATTCATCGTTACAAACATCTATTAATAGTGATTTCATTCATAATATGTAATATTTTGGTTTTTGTTTTTGGGTTTTATTGTGTAAATAGTTCTCGCAAATATCTGGGATACTTTGATATTTCTCTGTTGTATATGGCATCTGTTTTGGTCACCTGGTCCTCTTCTTTTTTTTCGCGATGAGCCTTCTTTTCTTTGTGATAGGTTTTCATTTTGGATGACGCGTTTTTTCTTCCTGCACACCACTGTTCGATTTCTTCTTTTGAGTAACTTTTCTTCGTAAGTTTGTAATACAGCCCATCCAGCAGAATGAATTTGTAGCCATCTTTAATGACTATCTTCTCGGATGCTTCTGCTTCAGGTTTATCGCCCGCCCGCTTGCGTTGTGTTTTTGTTTTTGTTTTTTGTTGCATCTGTTTTTTCATATTAAGTCTGAAATGCACTGTTTTGTAAAAGTTGTAAATTCGCAACAATTTCGAAATGTTTGTTGACGAATTTGAAATCCTCGGGAGGTGACTGAAGCGCCTTTCTAGGTTTAACCTTGTTATGCACCTAGTTGCGGAGACCTTCATTTGTCGTGACATTTTTGCTACTTTTGGGTTAGTTTTGGGTGATTGGAACCGGGAAGTCCGTGTAATATGTAGGCTGGCGAGCTGGCGAGCTGGTCTGGAACGATTTACTCCTAACAAAGTCTCATAAAAAAAGAATCAGATTTTTATATAGGTTCGTTTGGAAACATTCAATTTTATATTTCATTAATTATATCATTATGGATAAAAAAGTAGTATTAGAAAACAACGAAATATATAAAAAGTTATTAAAAGAAAATAATTTAACATTTTCAGAATTATGTTCAATAATAAAAAAAACACGTGTGAAAGATATTACTTCTAAATTTTTAAGAGGCATATTTGGAAAAAAATATACACAACAACTATTTAAGGTAGAACTATTTCTTAGTTTATTTCTAATATATAGATTTCATAATATTGTATTTGAAGGAGAAGGGACCGATATGGATCGGCGATTATTAGAGTATGTAAGAGAGATAATTCATATTATGCAAACGGATATAATAGGCAATCGTAATCGTATAATGTATAAATTACTTGACTTTAAAGAAAAATTCGAAATATGGAAAAAGATGGATATGAATCAACAAGTTAAATTATACAGTGAAACATATTATGAACTTGAATTGTTAAACTTGAAAATGTCAAAAAATAAAGAAGCAAGTTTAATTTACAAAGATAGTATTATTCCTTTACAAAATAAGATAAAAAGAGTCATTTCATATTTGGCAGGAAAGAAAGGGTTGGTATATCTGGAAAATTATAAGACACAACATTTAAAAATGACGGTATTATTAGAAAAAAAATTGCGAGAAAATTTAAAAAACGCATTTTGGGATAAATTAGCAGCTGAGTTATTCGAAGAACCAACCAACTATTCACAAATACCAGGATTATTTAAAGACATTCACAAACTCTATATGTCAATTGTCAGTTGTATAAATGATAAAGACAAACGTGACAAATGTGAACACGAATTTAATTCATTAGTTGATATAGATTATATTGAATTGTTGTCTAATCGCGGTGGAATAAATGAAGAAATTATATTAAACACGTGTGTAAATGTATTAGACCAAATTAAAGTAATAGGGATTCCAAAAAATGATTCTGAAATAGCGAAAATGTGTTTGAAAATAAAAAAGGAACTTGATAAAGATAAACCAGAGAGGTTAGATTTGTGTTCTATATTTAAGTTTATTATTAAATTATTAGAAGAACTACAGACATTTTTTATAAATCAAATGATAAATAAGACAAAATAAAAATAAGTTTAAACAAATATCGTGTATTTATAATAGTTATATGATAAATTACATCATAATTACATCATAATATGAATATGAATATTGATATATTTGAAAAACAAATTAATAATATTGCTTTACAGTATGGTAATACACGTTGTAAGGAATTTGACCATTATCTAGATATTGACAATGAACAAAAAACACATATTTTTAAAATTCCTGAGAAAAATAGATTAGAATTTAATTATAATGTATATTCGATTGACCCGATTCAGTGTGAGGATGCGGATGATGCCTTTTCTATTATAGAAACGGGAACCGGTGATATTACATTAGTGATTCATATTGCGGATCCAACTGAATATATTTCATTAGATTCTGAATTATGGAAAGATTGTTTGAAAAGAGGTGTGACATATTATCCATCAAATAAACAACCGATTCATATGTTACCAAAAAAATTCATAGATAAGTCAAGTTTAATGACGTATAAATTGAAAGAAGTCAAAAAGAGTATATCTCTATTTGTAGAAATAGATAAAGAAACGTATTTACCAATTGATGAATCAATAAGTATTAAATTTTGTAATATTTTATTAAAAAACGAAAATGCGTATACTTATAATAAAGCAGGTAAAATTTTAACAAATAATAAATATAAAAGCACATCTGTATACAAACATCTGTCAATTGCTATGAAAATAGCGGATGCTATATATAACAAAAATGACAGTGTTGGTAAATTATTAAATAATAGACCAGTTACTAATATTAATTATCAAAATCAAATACCCATCTTTGAAACAGATTCATATCAAGTTTTTAAAGTAAAACGAATGATTGCGCAACTTGCAATTTATGCGAATTCGTTTGTGGGGAAATATTTATATGAAAATTTAAATGATTCTGGTATATTTAGAACATGTGATGCTACGAAATTAGTTGATATAAGTGATGATATTTTAAATGACATTGTAAGTAAGGGAATTCACGCTAAATATCAACCTAAATCAGCAAGTCATGATTTAATAGGTATTGAAAAATATTCACATTTCACATCCCCTTTACGTAGACTTTCTGATATGGTTGTACATTATCTTCTTAAATATTTGAATTTACGAGATGAATTCAAATATGACGGTAAAAGTAATTTAAGACTACCATTCGATAGTGTAATTTTAAAAGAAATTGCTGATAAAAATCAAATAATAAATAAGAAAATTAAAAAAATAGGTCATAAAGAAAGGAAAATTAGATTATTACAAACTATGTATTATCTTATTCAACAAAAAGGATTTATTGACGTTGAAATACTATTTAATAGTTACATAAAAGAACGATTCTTAAATTTTATGATAAAAAAAATCGATAATTTTGAATGCTACGTTTCACTTACATTCAAAAAAAATAAATTTTCTTTTGACAATACAAAATCAAAAGATGTATTTAAATATAGAATCACTGAAATGAAATTAGAAGAACATTTTGATAATAAAACTTTCCCTTCACTGTTTAATTCTTTAATTGAATATTTTACACTTTTGTAAATTTAAAATAATTATTATACTTAAATAAATATGTTGCAAATAATCTATCATTACCATAATTTATGCATTTTTATATAATTTATTTGTTCATCGAAAAGATATTTCTTAAGATTTTGCGAGTTGTTATTATATAAATCTGGTTTTATTTAAATATTTATACATATTATTATATTTGTATTTTCATTTATATAAATTTATTTCGATTCGTTCAAAATGGGATTATCTAATAGTAAAATTGTCGAAAGAGAACTAAAATATGGATTAATTGAATGGAATATGGAATCGGAAAACTATGTCCAACTATCTCTGTTAGTTTCAAATCCAAATTTTAATTATTTAGAGGATATACCAATGGAATTTCACAAAAATGGTACTTGTTCTTATCTACATTTAGCAGCTAAATTTGATTCAGTTACTTTTGTAGAAATGTGGTTACAAAAGAAATATCCTATCAATGTTACAGACTATAGAGGTTGGACTGTTCTTCATTGGGCTATCTATTACAACAGACCACACGTGTTTGTAAAATTACTAAGAATTGGGTTGTCAATGTATGATAAAATACCATATACATTTAAAAACAAGAATGAGAAATTAAGAGCTAAAACTGCTTTTGAAATGATGTATTTATTAAATAGAACAAAATTAATCAGTCTTTACAATAATTATCTTACGTTAAATATGGATCCTCTACAGCCTAACTACGTGTCTGAAGAGTTGTATCAAAGAGATAATATACCTAATGCTAAGCAATTATCCAAATCATATACCTTTGAAGTATTGCCGAACAATTACAAAAATAAAAAGTTTCAATTAATAGAAAAAATAGACAACTGGTCAGTATATTCTGATAAATATGGGGATTTATTATGGAAACACAATATTTCAGGAAGAATCTGTAAAAAACGTCCTGATGGTCTGCGAACTATTGTAAGTATATCTTATTTTCAAGATTCAAACGCTTTTGGCACGGAACATATATGAAATAGAGTCTTTTAGAGAATTAAAAATCCGTTTCATCCGAACATATTTAATAGATTGGATTTCGGTTTGATTTGTTTGATTTGTTTGATTTATGTCTTCAATTCCATTTGTATTAAATGATTTTACTTGATGCTGACTGTAAATATCCATTTCAGATGGAGATGTTATAATTACATAATTATCATCAAAATATTCGTCTTCAATATAACTATGACTTACGTTGAGTTTAATTTTTTGTTTTTCTAAATAATTGTTTGTTATTTCAACATTACTTCTATACAATACATTTTCGTCCTCATCCATTTCAAACATAAAGATGTTCGGGTCATTTTCATTATCATTATCATTATCATTATCATTATCATTATCATTATCATTATCATTATCATTATCATTATCATTATCATTATCATTTGTTAAATTTAAATTATTTTTAAAACTTTTATTAAACCAATTATTATTGTAAAATTCGTCCCAAGAACATCTTTCGTTTGGATTTGTTTTCAACAACATTTTCATTAATTCAAAGCAATTCGAACTACACTTTTTGTTTGTTTTCGGTATTTTAAATTTAAAACGTCTTACATTTTTAATTAAATCTACTATATTTTTACCTTTTACTGGAACTTTATTGAAGAACAATTCATACATAATAACTCCAATCGACCACAAATCTACTGTGTCAGTGTATCTCTTTTGTTCTAAAATCTCAGGTGCCATATAGAGTGGACTACCACACATAGTTTGTTGTAAATCTGTATCTGGATTGTAAGATTTTGCAAACCCAAAGTCACTTATTTTAAGAGTATCATCAGCAGTAACCAATATATTTTGTGGTTTTAGATCTCTATGTATGATATTATTCGTATGAAGTTCCCACATTCCATCGCGTATTTGCTTTACGTAATATTTTAGTTCTATTTCATCTAAATTACGACATTTCATATATTCTTTTAAATCACCCATATCACAATATTCCATAATTAAATAATATTTGTTGTTTGATACTAATACATCTAACAGACAAAGCACATTTTGATGTTTTATCATAGACATTATTTTAATTTCTCTTAAAATAATATTTTCATTTTTAACATTAGACTTCTTTATAATTTTAACAGCAATTTGTTCACCTGTAGAGATAGATGTACCTACATATATTTTCGAAAAGGAACCTTTTCCTATTGATTTTTTCTGTATTTTATAATTCCCAAGAGTAACCGTTTTACTTTTGTAAGTACACATGTCAGAAGACGTGTTTGGTATAGAGATACTCTTGGTTGGTTCTTTGTAACTGGTCATGAAATCTGATTGATAAAATGAAATCGGTTCGTCTAACTACTATAATATATTAATTTAAAAGTTTTAAGTTAAAATAATATACTTGAGAGATTGGATTTTGAATTTTGAAGTTTGAAGTTTGAAGTTTGAAGTTTGAATTTTAAATAAACTAAAATGGAAACCACTAGTAATTCAGGAATTCAATATATTATTGAAAAAAAAGAATTTGAAAATCGCGATTCATTTCACGAAAAATGTTGGAATATCACGAATATAGAACCAAATACGCAAGAAACTTTTCAAAAAGTATACATGAAATGCCAACTAAAACAAAATGAAATCGAGCTAAAATGTAAATATAAATGACTTTAACTTTAAGAAGCTGAATTTATTGAATTTATTGAATTCACTTAAAATATGTCATATAAATAGTTAATTCAAAAATTATTTTGCAAAATAGATCGTCAAGTAGTTCTTTATTAATTGTGCATAGTAATTCTTTGTTTTGTAACATTCCTATACACGCATAGTGTTTATTTATATATTCTCGTAAAATATTTTTAATTCTACAAATGTTTGGGGTAGAATAATCTCTTACTGATATATGCTTTAGTTTGAAGGTGTAAATAATATTTTTTAATATTTTACAATAATCGGTTTTTATATATATATATCCTAAATATCCGTATAATCTATCTTTTGTTTCGTTATCTATTACATTTAAATTATTAATTTTGACTATAAACGTTCGTAGTAATGCAATTATATTGCTGTATCTATAATATTCGTATTTCTTTAGTGTTTCCACGTTTGTACAATTATGTGATTTTGATATTATTTGTATAACAGTTTTGAATATTTGTTCCACGAATATAGTTTTTTGTTCTTGGTCTGGGTCGTGTTCTTGTTCTTGTTCTTGTTTTTGTTCCACTATTTTATTTATTATTTCATCTAGTATTTCGGATATTATGTCTTTTGAGTTTTCTGTTTTGTTCATAATACAATTTAAAGATATTACACTATAAAATAAAATATAGTTATTTATTATAAGAAAATATATACTACAAATTAACATGAGTGATATTGAAAGCGAAGAATATGAAATTATGGATTTTCCGGAACTTCCCGGTGCAGAAGCAGTAGAAGCAGTAGAAGCAGCAGAAGCAGTAGAAGCAGTAGTTGTAGACTTAACCGATACTGAACAAGAATCAACACCATCTCCTAAAACTATATTGCCACATAGTGTAATATGTGAATATACAATTAGAGATATAGTTGAAAATCCAAGTAAATCTTATACCTTTTCTACTTCAGAGTATTGTGATAATATCCTAAACTTGACTGGTGAGGTGGATGGTAGAGAATGTCCAGGATTTACTCGTTTTACATTACGCAATAAAAACTGGGTTAGCAGTGCTAAAATGGAATTGACGCTTACTTTAAACAATACCAAAAATTCCAAAAATGTTGCAGATACATCTCTATTGGCATTTGAAAATGGTCTTCCAAATGGAGTATCCGTTGAAACAGATGACATTGACGAAGAAAATACAAACTTCCGAGTGATTACTTTCACATACAGTAAAAACGAACACTTTGCTATCAAAACAGATTTAGCATACAGTTGGACATTAAGAACATTAAATGATTCGGAGTTTAATGTAGAGTTAACTTATGAACCTGATTTCTTTCAAATTGTCAATAATCTAAAGAACAATGAACTAAAATCAGCATCTAAAAGGCGTTTCAATACGGCTCTTCAAAAAATATATGTTGAACAACTTAAAACAGATGGAAATTATTATTGTGAAGAATTAAAGACCGCTCAGGATCGTATTCATAATTTAAATGTTGATTTGAACGAAGCAAGAGAACAAGTTGAAAATTTACAAAGCGAATGTGAAAGAGCTTATTTATGTAAAGAAGCAACTTTAATTAAACAACGTTCGTCTTTGCAAGAAATAAAGGATTTAAAGGGAAAATTAAGTCGAATGTCATTTTTAAAAGATTATTATACGTCCGAAACTAAAATTGCAAAAGACAAACGAGAATTTGCAGAAAAACAATTAAAAGAAATCGAAGAAGAACGGGACGAACTTCAAGTCAAGCGTGATAGACTTGAAGCAGAACGTTATGAACTTCACGAATGGCGTGACGAACTTCAAGTAGAACGTGATGAACTTCAAGTCGAGCGTGATGGACTTCAAGAAGAACGTGATGGACTTCAAGAAGAACGTGATGAACTTCAAAAAAATTTAAATGGTTCGCGAATTAAATATGACAAAATCAAGATCAGATATAATGAACTTGAAGATGAATGTGATGGTTTAGATGCTGAGTTGGAAGAAGTTAGAAGAAGAAATGACGAACTTCGTGAGGATCTTGCGTTGACGGAAGAACAAGGTACGTGGAATGAAGAATATGATTCAGATGAATTTGAAGAACTTAAATCTAGAAACAATGAACTTGAGGAAAGACTTGAATTAATGGAAGATCAACAAACTAAGTATGAACAAACAATTGATAAACAAACTTCAACTATTAAATCAATGGAAACATTCTCAAAAGATGTAACCGTATACAAAGATTTAGCAAAAAAATATAAAGCAAATCTTGAATTGAAAGATCGTGATATTGAAAATTTGGAAGATCTTATTACGGAATATAAGAATGAATTAAACAAACCAGTTAAATACAGAGAAAAAGTGGCTTCACTCAAAACAGACAACAATTATTTAAAAAATGAACTTGTTCGATTGAAACAAGAATATAATAAAATGAACAATAAAAAGAAACAATCAACATGGATGAATGAAGATGTTATTGATACTCTCAAAAAAGAAATCACATATTTGAAAGGAAAACGTGTCAATAAGAAAGAAATTAAAAATGATATTGATGATTTTCACAAAAGAGGATATGATATGTTAGATTGGTACAGACACAATAGAAATAATCAAACAAATGAGTTCATTCAATTTCAAAAGGAGACTGAATTTTTGTTTAATGATGTATTAAATTATTTTAAATCAACGTTGTTAAATAAAAACAAAGACAAACAAGTCTAAGATACAATACTGTTATTGTTTCATATTGTCTAAAGCGTAAGTAGTCATTAATTTAATGAAAAAGCATTCGGTTATTATAAAAGTTGTTTTATTTGTATTTGTATGTGCTATACTTACATTATTAATCAAACTTAATATTTGTTTATTGTATTTTTCAAAAAATTCAGTTTGATGTTTTATTAAAAATTTCAAAAATCCACCGATAAATTCTTCATATTTTTCAGTGTTCATAACAGATTGATATATTAGTCGTTTCAATTTTAAATTAGATGGGTCTGTTAACAAAGTAGTATTTTTTTCTTTATTTATGTCTTGTATATTTTTAATATTTTTCGAAGTTATAAGTGAATACAGACGTTCAAAACGACGGTGTTCTCTCAACGCAACATTTTTAAATTGGACCATGCCAAATTGAAATAACAACTGTGTATAGAAAATTGATTTAGCCAAATGATTATGTGAATAATCTAGAATTTTATCTATTTTTTTTTCAAACCCAACTGTATGAGTTTTTATGGATGGCATCTCTTCATAAAGTATATCTTTTATAACGCGAACTGTTTCTTTTTTCTTGAGTTGTGGGATACATATAGTTGCATAACCGATTAATTTTGATTTGTTTTTAGGATAATTTGTGATACATATAAATCTAGTATATTTGTAATATTTTTCTGAATAGTGCTTAAAACGAGATATTAATTTGTTGTCGTAAATGTCAAAATTACGTATTATGATTAAATTAAAAGGTAAACCTAGCACATTGTTGCCTTGAATAATATATCTTAAAAATTCATCGAAAAAATGTATTCGTTTTTTCCCTAATTTTATCATATCAATTGTATAGTAATATTTTGTTTTTGAATAATGGAAACTTTCCAATTTTTTATTTGTTTTACATTTTATCTCTTTTTTTGTTTCATGGATATCTTCTAATTTAATATTAAAATATGAAGTAATTAAATGATTAATATATGCTTTTACTATGGATTTTTTCCCACATCCTTTTATTCCACAAAATAGTGTATTTATTAACTTGTTATATTTACAGTTTTGAAGTTTTTTCTTTAGTTCTACATGATGTATTATATCCTCAAATGATTTTACGTATTTTTTTGAACACCATAGCATATTTATATGTAATTACATCTGTAACCTAAATTATTTAAATTAAAATATAGATTAATATTATATAGAATTATATTGATTTTTAGATTGCATATTTTATATTACAATGAGTCAATTACATTATAAATTAGATGGTATTTACAATACATTAATGGAAACTTATAGTGATACACCTTTTATGTCGGCGTTAATTGCTGGTAGTTTAGCAACGATTGGATTAGCTATTAATTCGACATCTACGGTTATAGCATCCGCACTTATAAGTCCCATTGGGACATTTATTATTCAAGCCAATTTACTTCAATTTCTTAAAAAATATAAGTATGATTTTAAGGGGCGTAAACAAAGTCCTTGGTATATACCTTTGTTATTAGTCGTAATTACCACTTTGGTGATATCTTATTTGATTGGAAAAGCAATGATTTATTTTAATAACCCATTTTCCGGTGAACCATTGAATAAGGACTGGCCAACACATGAAATGAGATTATGCTCAGACCCGATTAATGCTATTTATTTCGTTCCAATCGCATTGTTGTGTGGTTTAATTTTACCATTATTAATTGTAAATAATAACATATCAGGATTTGTCGGTATTGGTATCGCCTGTTCTATGATTCCACCCATTGCAAACATTGGATTATCATTAAATTTCAAATACAATCCACTTGTTCATCCGCCTGAACTTAAGGATTATAAACGCAGAGCTGTATTTTCCGGATTTGCTATATTTATAGTAAACGTAATTCTATTGTTATTACCTTCGAGGTTATTAATCGATTCTATATTAAAGAAAGATAACATTTTTGAGAAAATAGAGAGTATCTTCAATTTCTAAACTTAAATACAATTCACATTATATATTTACCACCTATTTCAAATTTCAAAATTCAAATTTCAAAATTCAAAATTCAAAATTCAAAATGGATACTTTGAATTACAAAGATTTGTATGAAGCACAATTAGCAGAGAATAGTATTTTACAATCTGAATTAAATGAAAAATCATCTATTATTCAAATATTATATGATGATATGGATAACCTTAACAGTCAATTAACGCATTATAAAGAAATGTTTTCAGCAGCAAATACAAATTTAATGGTAAATGATAAAGAAGTATATGAGTTAAACGAAGAAAATAAAAATATAACACAAGAAAATGGCGAATTGCTAATTCGTTTGGAAAATCAAAAAAAAGAGATTGATGAATTAAAAGAAACGAATGAATCAAATAAAGAGTTTATTAACTCATATTATAAAGTAAATGCTAGTAACAAAATATATGATTCTGTTTCAAATTCAAAAACTATTTCAAAAGCTATTTCAAAAACAATTTCAGACAGATATGAATTGATCCCAATTGATATACTTACAGATTGGATTATAGATTATATAAATAGTGGTTGCACATTTGCGATTATGAAAAAACATTATTTAAATGTCAAAATGAAACAGACTCGTAATAATAAGGAACTACTTGTTACATATAAAAAAGAGTTCAAAAATAATAAATGGACTTTGCGTGTATTTCTCAAACTCTTTTTCATGTATCATTTTCCAACTGAATTAAATAAATTATATGCAAGTGAAAAACAACAAAATGATACTTGCACTATTTGTTACAATAAAGCGGTTAATCCAAGTATATTAACTTGTGAATGTAAGCATATATATTGTTATAAATGTATTCATAAATGGATATGTAAAGAGAAAGAGGGTTGTCCTTGTTGTCGGAAAAAGGGTGCTATATTTGAAGCAGGTCCAATTACACCAATGAATTATAGAATGATGATAGACCATAAACATAGTGTTTCTAGTCTTCCCCAACATTTCCGTATTTTTGCATAAGTGTTTCTAATTTTTTGTATTCTTTTTCATAGTTAAAAATTTTTTTGTATTTAGCAATTTTGTTATCTAATTTCTTTTTTATTTGTCCGAATTTAATCGTATAATCTAACAGATATAACAGATCTTTATCAATATAATTTAATATAGTTGGGAAATGAGATAGATGTTCTGGTGGTATGAATCCCAACATTAAAGGTGTGTGAAGATAATATTTTCTTCCATAAATCTTTATCATATAATATAGTTCTACTTCCAAAATTGTATTAAATGCATATATAGTAGTAATTTGTTTGTCTGTTAATTCAAGGGGCAAACCTCGGATTTCTAGTTCTTCATCGGTAAGCAATAATCCAAAGTCAATTAAAACTAATTTATTTTTATCTTTATCAAACATTATATTGTACTTAACGTTTAGATCATTATATTTAATATTAGATTCTATTAATGCATTTGCTATTTCTAAAAGATTAAGAATTATATCTTCATCATATTTGTTAATCTGTTTATGTTTAATCTGTTTAATATATTCTGCTAGAACTACACCATTTACCATTTCCATTATAATACAATGATCCATGACTTTAATCAATTTAGGTGATACATTCAGTTCACCCATTTTACGGATACATTCTGCTTCTATGAGAATTTTTTCTTTAGGTATATTTGATTCGAATATTTTACACGCATAAAATTCATCTGTTTCTTTGTGTCTAACTTTCCATACTTCACCTTCTAATCCTGTTTGGCCAAGTCTTCCAATGTATTCATAATCATGTAATACACATAACGGTTGTCGACCACTTCCACTTGATTTTGCTTTTGTTGCACCACTCCCGCTACCACTTCCACTTGCTTTTGCTTTTGTTGCTTTTGCTTTGCTACCACTTCCACTTGCTTTTGCTTTTGTTGCTTTTGCTTTGCTACCACTTCCACTTGCTTTTGCTTTTGTTGCTTTTGCTTTGCTACCACTTCCACTTGCTTTTGCTTTTGCTTTGGTTGCTTCTCCCGAACCGCCTTTTTGATAATAAGATACGTATTTTTTCAATAAATTCATCCCATAATTAGAATTAATTGAATGTTTGTTATTTGTAAAAGGATCAATAATGTAATTCATTTAATAATAGTTATATAATATTCAATTATTATTTGTAGGGTGAAAACAATTTAAAGATAATTCCCATCATATACAATATTGTTTCTTATCTTATTAATTTAATAATATAATTTCTAAATAAATCTCTTAATTCAAAAATGACAACTGAAAATAATGGACTTGGAACTTGTGTCGGTATTGATCTCGGCACAACATATTCTTGTGTAGGTGTATGGCAACATGGTCAAGTTGAAATCATTTCAAATGACCAAGGATATAGAACGACTCCTTCTTATGTTGCGTTTACTGAAAGTGAACGTCTCATTGGTGAAGCAGCTAAGAGTCAAACTGCTATGAATCCTGAAAACACGATTTTTGATGCAAAGCGAATGATTGGGCGAAAATTCAGCGATCCGGTTGTTCAAAATGATTTGAAAACGCTACCATTTAAAGTTACTTCTGGACTACAAGGAAGACCACAATTTAATGTAAATTACAAAGGAGAAGATAAAAAATACTATCCAGAAGAAATTAGTTCAATGGTATTGACTAAATTGAAAGAAACAGCAGAAGCATATCTTGGAACAAAGGTTGATTCCGCTGTTATTACGGTTCCAGCATATTTCAATGATGCCCAGCGTAACGCTACAAAGGATGCAGGAACTATGGCAGGTCTTAATGTTGCTCGAATTATTAATGAACCAACTGCCGCAGCAATTGCATATGGTCTTGATAAAACAGATGGAGAGCAGAATGTATTGATTTATGACCTCGGAGGTGGGACATTTGATGTATCACTTCTTACGATTGAAGATGGTATTTTTGAAGTTCGCGCCACTTGTGGTAACTCGCATTTAGGTGGTGAAGACTTTGATAGCAATATGGTCAAACACTTTTGTAAAGAGTTTAAGCGCAAACATAGAGGTAAGGACTTGACGGGTGATCCACGTTCTATGAGACGACTTCGTTCAGCTTGTGAACGTGCGAAGCGTACTCTTTCATCCGCAACCCAAGCATTTATTGAGATTGACGCATTGTATGATGGTATTGATTTCAATAGCACAATTAGTCGAGCAAAATTTGAGGAAATTAACATGACTCTATTCCGTAATACTATGGCTCCGGTTGAAAAAGTTATGCGTGATGCAAAATTAAGTAAGAGTAATGTGGATGAAATTGTATTGGTTGGTGGTTCAACGCGTATCCCGAAGATTCAAGAACTTTTGAGTGATTTCTTCAATGGAAAAGAATGTAATCGCACAATTAATCCTGACGAAGCTGTTGCCTTTGGCGCGACAGTTCAAGCCGCGGTTCTAAATGGAACCATTGGTGAAGCAGGCGATAGTCTTCTGCTTATTGATGTTACTCCTCTAAGTTTGGGTTTGGAAACTGCAGGTGGAGTAATGACTACGCTTATTTCACGTAATACAACCGTTCCTACTCGAAAAGAGCAGACCTTCTCTACATATGAAGACAATCAAACGGGTGTTTTGATTCAAGTTTATGAAGGAGAACGTGGTATGACAAGAGATAATAATTTGCTTGGTAAGTTCCATCTTGATGGTATCCCTCCTATGCCTCGTGGGCGACCTCAAATTAAAGTAACATATGATATTGACGCTAATGGAATCTTGAGAGTTTCGGCATCAGAGGAATCAACGGGACGTTCAAATGACATTCAAATTAAAAATGAAAGTGGTCGTCTAAGTCCGGAAGAGATTGAGCGTATGGTAAATGAGGCTGCCAAATTCAAGGATGAAGATGAGAAACAAAAGAAGGTAATTGAGGCGAAGAGTGGATTGGAAAATTATGTATATGGAATTAAGAGAACGCTAAATGACGATAATTTGAAAGACAAATTTGAAGAAAGCGATCGTCAAACTCTACAAACTGCGGTTGATGATGAAAATTCGTGGCTTAACAGTAATCCAAATGCTACAGTTGAAGAATTTGAGGAAAGAAAGAAGACATTGGAAGGTCTTGCAATGCCTATTATGAGCAAATTGGGCGGTTCTGGTGGAAATACTGGAGATAATGGTTCTGCGCCTGCTGGTGGAATGCCGGGTGGAATGCCAGGTGGAATGCCTACAGGTACTACAACAGAAGAACCGGAAGGACCTGACATTGAGGAGATAGATTAAACCTTATAAATGCATAGAAATTCATAGAAATTTAATTATCACCTTATTTTTATTTTACTTACTTATTATAATCTAAGATTTAGAATTATGTTTAAAATCAAGAAAGGAAAATCAACTTATTATGTTGATGAAAAGAAGAAACGTGTTAAAAACAAAACAGATTTAGAACGCATAGAGAAGATGCGTATTCCGCCAGCTTGGAATAAGGTTGTCGTAAGTAAAGATCCTAATGCAAAAGTTCAAGCAATTGGTATAGATGAGAAGGGACGTTCTCAATTCATTTATTCCCAAGAACATAAAGATAAGAGTAAGGGTGAGAAATATAAGAGAGTCCATGAACTTGGTAAGGATTTGAGCAAAATAACAAGAAAAATCAGAAGTGAATTAAAGGAACCAGGTTTTGAAAAGAAAAAGGCAATGGCACTTATAGTAATGCTTATAATGTTAACTTCTCTTCGAATAGGCAGTGAATTAAATAAAAAGTTATACAATTCATATGGAATGACAACTCTTCTTAAAAAACATTTAAAATTTCATCCAGATAAAGTTTCTCTTAAATTCATAGGAAAGAAAGGCATAGAAAACAATTCTGTGATAAAAGATAAACTTGTTCGCAACCTATTAAAACAATGGGCAAATAAATTCAAATCAAAAGCACAAGAACCATTTTTCAAGTACATAGGTAGTAATGATAATATATATACGTTATGTGCGAGTGATGTTAATAAGTACATTAAATCATTTGGTCCATATACGGCAAAAGATTTCCGAACCTTTAATGCAAATAAGCACCTATTAAAGGAACTTGATAGAATACCGTTGAATCCGGATAAAGAGTCAATAAAAAAGACACATATTAAGAAAAATATGGTTCAAGCAATGAAAAAAGTAGCGGAGCATTTAAATAATACACCAGCAGTATGTAAAAAAGAATATTGTAGCCCATATATAGTCAATTCTTATATGGAAGAACCAATTGGATTAAAAAAGAAAATTGCGGGAATAAGAAGTGAAAATAATTGCGGAAGTGGAGATAAATATGAACGAGCAGCTACATATTTTCTAAAATAGGTTGTTAATCATCATCCTCACCTCCAAATATATCGGGCATATGTTCTGCAAATATTTCACCTGGTGTTTTGCCTTGTTCTTTTGATAATCGTGCTACTTCTTTTTCACTAAGTAGATCTATTTGTTTGTGTTTTTTTGTTCCATTAATTATGACTGCTTCTATATCAACCATTCGGTGTTTGAATGTGTTAAAACTATGTAATGTAGATTTCTTATATTCATTGTAATTATCTCGGACAGCATCAGTTAATTCAGGTTTTAATCTTTCAAATTCACTTTCTATTATTTTTTCGTGTTTATTGTACATAGAACATATAGTAAGTTGTTTGTTTACTTTTTCCCAATCATTATCTTTGAATATATGCATGTGTTTTGACTTACAGTTTGTTATCTTAGCATTGAAATTTTCTGGATGTAAAACATGGTAATAGGTATCTTTAATGTGTTGGATAACTACATTTCTGGGATCAACGAACATTATTTTTAAATTTGCATCTGTAATATATTTTGTTTTCTCTTCTCCGAAATTATTTATTTTCAAATTATTATTGTTGTTATTGTTTGTTTGATTATTTTGCGTAATATTATTAGTAGTAGTATTGTGACTGTTTGTGGTAGTTTGATTTGGTATAAGTTTGTCTACTAAAGATAATACCATTTTTTGTGCTTTTTTATCAGCAAGAACTTCAACTTTTTCTTCAACTTCTTTATTCAGTTCTCTTTCAAATTCTTCTTGAGTATATATTCTGTTATTGATGTTATTGTTGTTGATGTTATTATTATTGATATTTTTTATTCTTTCTTTACAACGTGATTTCTCATGTCTTGATTTACCTGATTTATGTTTGAACGATTTATAACAAAATCTACATTTATACTCTTTTTTGTTATCCGTATTGGGTAACTGGTTATCCGCAATGGGTAACTCCGGGTAACCAGTTATCCGGTTATCCTGGATAACCCCCGGATAACCCCCTACATTTTCAGTGGAAGAAATATCTATACCATATGACTTCGCTATACTTTTAATGGAGGCGTACTTATAAACTGGTTTACATATGTTCTTTCTCATCAAATGGCGTTTGAAATGAGTTCTAATGTGAGTATTTAGGTGACATCTTGGGCAAATAAATTTATTCATAACTTGTAATATAAGGATATTTTTAAATCAAAATATACGCAAATATAGGAAAATATACTATACTATATACCGTATAAAAAAAAAGGGGGGGAAACCCCGCCAAATTTAGAAAATTTCCCACACTTTTTTTGTAATTTTTTGTAAAAGGTACATTTTCCACTTAAATACATTGTTTTAAAAGTGCATAAAAAATGCAAAAACAAAAATAAAATTTGAAAAAGTGGTCGGATTTTGAAAATATAACATAAAATGAAAGTTTGATTAAGGATCTACATCATATTTAAAATTGATCCAGAGACTTATATTTTTCTTCAACTGGTTTAATCCCTTTTTCTTTCATTTCTTCTTTTTTGTAATTTTTCCAAATGGAACTTCTACAATAGACACATGTATCTTTTCCCATATTCATCCACTTTTTCATACAATTAATATGTACTATATTATGACAATCAGGACACATAGCCATCAATGTATCTAATTTTAGTTCATTGAAACATATACCACAAACGTCTGATTCGTGTTTTTCACTTAAATCCCCCGTATATTTGAATATACTTTTATATGGTTCATTTGTTTTTGATTTTGAATTTGAATTTTCTTCTAGTTCTTGAATTTTTTTATATTTATCAATTAAACCTTTTTTTGAAATGGTTTGATTTTGATTTTGAATTCTATCATTTAATTTTGAAAACTCATTTAGTATATTTTTCATATAATGGTCATTTATTATCATATTATTACGATTTTTAAGTGGTTCAAATATAGATTCACTACCTTTCAAAACTTTACATAATACAAAACAAGAATGTTTGCATATAACATTGAAATAACGGCAACCGGCAAAATTATCCGGACAATCACATTTAAGTTGTCGGTCTTTCAAAGTAACTGTATATATATTTTTAGTTGAACCACATATTTTGAATTCTAAAATTGAATTTAAGTTTTTGTCTTTTGACATAGAATAATCCAGTAAATATAGATGTTCATGTTTCGCTTTATGTAGTCTTTTAATTTGATGAGTGTAACGAACAGATACGTTCATTTTGAAAAGTAGATTTGAAAAGTAGATTTGAAAAATATATTTTCACTTAAATATAGTATATAACTATATATTTAAATTAAAATGAGAGGCTTTATATACTTACCATATGATATTTTGAATATGATATTTCAAAATTTATCATATGGAGATTATTGTAGATTTATATGTTGTTCAAAAAAAATATATGAATCGAGTTTGAATATTTCATATAAATTGGATTTGAAAATATATAATATGAGATTTATTCAAAATAGATTCAAACATTTGAAGTCATTTCAAAATATTCCCAACTTTTATTTTAACGAAGAAGTTATATTCTTGAATGATGTTTATTCGGACTACACAAATTTTGAAATAAACCCGTATTTTGAAAACTCTTTGAAATATATAGAATCATTTACATTTGATTCACTACTAAAATATGAAAATAATTCAAAATATGAAGATTTCAAAAACCCCTTACCTATATATCTATATGTTTCAAATACAAAAAGGGACAAAATAAAAAAACCAAGATTATCAGGGGTAATACTCGATGAGAATACAATTATAAATAGTGTGTTATTTAATTCAAAAAACCTACGAAAATTAGAGATAATAGAATATGTTCATTTAAATGATTCAAAATGTGTATTACGGAATCTACCTTTTACTTTGAACATATTAAATGTTAGTGGTATCGTTAATATACACGATGAGATGTTAGATATAATCACTCGACAATCGCCATATCTATTGAAATTAGATATAAGCAATTCGTATTTAACTGATAAAGGAACCCGTTATTTCAAGCGATTAAAGTATTTGAAAACACTCAATATGGCATTTAATGTAAAAATAACAGATGGCTGTTTTGAAAATATTGGTGGAATTCCATCTCTTCGGAAATTGAACATGTCTATGTGTCGTCTTATTACAGATGACGGTATAGAAACATTAGTAAGAAAAAATAACAAATTAACACATTTAAATATGGAATATGTCAATATAGGACAGCGATCCGTTAATAATATGACAGAGTATCTAAATGAACCTATATACATTAATTTGAACTATACTCATTATGCGGAGTTTTTGAATGTCTCTAAATTAAAACAAAAATGTAAAGTTGTTACATATAATAAAATATAAAATATAAAATATAAAATATAAAATATAAAATATATTGATTAAAAAATGAATGACTTACAAGAAGAATATAGCAAATACCTCATATTTTTACCAAATAGGTTTAATCGTCCGGAACAGATGAACGTCGGTTGTTTATGTGCGAAAATTAGACGAAATATTCGGCGCGATTTAAACGATAAGGGTATCACTGTGCGTTTTCGGAATAACATTCGTGACTATACGACAAACGCGACAACCACTTATAAATTCAACGGCGATTTTTTTCCAAAACTGAATGCCTTATATGTTCATCTTATTGGTGGAGAATATTATACAGATGACATTTATACAAGAAAAAAAACTGAAAAAGAACGGGATATATTATTTCTTTTAGCGGCGAAATTAGGTGTAAAAACAATTAATTACAAAATAACAAAAGTGATACATACTATGAAAAAGATTAGTATAAAAGCCAAAATAAAGCAATCTACCACTGAATTTAAATATTCAAAATCATCCAAAGAAATGAAAGGTGAAAAAGGGCAGGAAACATATATAAATAGAGGAGCACCTATATATAGTTTATCCGATACGATTGAACAAGTTGAAGATAATATCAAATCCAGATTTTTAGCATTTGATTCAAATACTTTTTCATATGATTTTTACGAAACGAATTCAAAATTGAAAACATTTGTATATAAACGATTCAATTTCAAAATGTGTAGCGTAGAATATACAAGCGATTTGGAATTTGATTTAGATATAAGCTTCGGTGTTCGAGAAACCCTTTTGGATTATGGTATAGGTGTTGATTACAATGAACACGATATAACTTGTGAACGAATAACATATAATTTGGATTTCTATGAAGATAAGGAACTGCGTTTAAAATTAAGCGAAATATTCAATTTTGAACAAGATCCATTTTCCGTTGTAAGGGAAGTATATGATGATGATAATAATAAAGATACTGCTATATATCATATAACTGAATATGTTCGTAAATATGCTAAATCGTGTTCTCTTAGTTATTTCAAAAAACGCGAACCAAATAAAACTCTAAAAGATAATTATCACGAAAGACTGAATCATTGGATTAAAGAAAATACAGTAGAGACATTTGAAAAAGAATGTCATAAATTCACAAGTTCATTTCAAATTAGAACATGGTTCAAAGAAGCCCTTATATATGGAGATGAAGAAGTAGAAGAACTTGATGATGAATACGAGGGTGCTGGAAACTATGGTATATTAAAATTGAAACGTGAAATAAATAAAGAAAGTAAAAACGTCCTTCTTAAGACTGAAAATTACGCTTTCGCCTCAACGCGATGTGGTAATACAGCATTAGAATACCCTTCACAATATACTTGTTCTACTATTCAAAGAAATAGAGATGGAGATAGAAATGACACTAATACATTTTTTATTCGAAATGTGTCAAATAGCCCAATCAATGGAAATGTTATACGATCGCCAAGTACAAGTTCAAGTTCCAGTCCAATTACTAGTCCAAGAACAAGAACTAAATCCCGAAGAAGAAAAAGAAGAACCACCACTGAATCCGAGAATTCTATAGACCAAAAATGCAAATAAATATTATCTTATCTATTATTATAGATAAATTATAATTAAAACCGAATTAACCTAAAACATTATGCCAGACAGAAGATTTACAGTTCACGATGCTCGCAAAGCAAATGGATGCCCAACAAAATTCAAATCAAAGGAATACAGTGGTATTTATGAATCCAAAGCACCATCATCAGCTGCTATGAAAGCACTTACACAATTATGCCGCGCCAAAAAAACAAAGGGACAATGCACCCTATTTTTAACTATGCGTGAAATTACCCAAGGAAATAATAAAAAGGCAAATGGCGAACCAAAATTATATCATTACAGAGTCAAACGTGAAAAATTATCCAAACCATTAGAATTAAAAGGACGTGTTATCGAATACAAAAATGTATGCAAATCAGTTAAATCTTTGCCTAAAAAAGAAAAAGATTGCAAGAAATCCGCAGGTAAAAAGCGTAGTTCAAAAAAGAAGAAAGCTTAAAATAAATAAAATGAATTATTGTTTGTTCTAGCGTTTTTTATGTTTTTATGTTTTTATGTTTTTATTTTTGAAAAATTCTCTTTCATGATCTTTGTATAACAAAATCAAAAGTGTATAAGACATAACTCCTGCCATTATTAAAGAAGTCATCATCTTTTTAGAAAACATGTAAACAACATATGCTGTTCCTATAAATACTGGTAGTACAACTGTTATTTTTTCTCCCCAAGAATAATATAATATTACACCTAAAATTAAGATTTGTAATATAGTGTTTGAAGTAAAATCTAGTTTAAGTTTCATAGTTATATGTTATATTTTATATAATATAAAGAAAAAATAAAACACCTGTAATATTATATAATATTATATAATAATATTGTATAATGTCACCCCATATATTACGTTATTTTTCTTTATTATTTATAGTAGGTGGTATTCATGCTCTTTATTATAAACTTTACGATTTCGCTGTATTATTAATTATTCATGGGATGATAAGTTATAATTATTGGAGAAATCCAGTAAAAGGACTCAGAAGAAATATAGACATTTGCAGCACACTTATAACTATAGGTTACATTACGTCATTTCATTATTCATCGTTAATTTATATGTTTCCATTAGTTCTATTATCTTCTCGTGAAAGACATCAAAACCAAAATAATAAAAAGGCTGATGAAATTTGGATGATATTACATATAGTTGTGTTCTTGAATGTCAATTTTATAATATGGAAACGGAAATATTCTTTATTAAATTAGATTATTGATTTAAATACAACATATAATTTAATGTTACGTCATATTAAAAAATAATTATAATTAACAAAATGACAGATAGAACTCCTTTTATTCGTCTTCAACATATTATGAAAACGAAAAACACACGACTTATCTTAAGTTGTGATGTCACGACAATGGACAAACTTGCGTATTTTGCGAATTTATGTGGTCCTTACATATGTATTTTGAAAGTTCATACTGATATTATTACTGATTTTAACATCGGTATAATGTTATATATTCGTAAATTAGCAGAAACCCATAACTTTCTAATTATGGAAGATCGTAAATTTGGTGACATTGGTTATACTTTAAACAAACAACTTACTGGTTTCTTTAAATATACAGAGTGGTGCGATTTAGTCACAGCATATCCGTATATAGGTCAAACAGGACTTGACGTATTTGCGAAATTTAACATTGGTGTATTTCTACTTGCCGAACTTTCTATAAATGAGGGACAAATTCTCCCATATAAAGAATTGTTTGACAAAGAAGGAAATCGTCCGCATCCTATCTGTGGGACGATTGGGCAAAATCATACAGGCTATTTACAAGCAACACCGGGCATTCATTTAGATAAATGTAATGATAATTCAAATCAATGTTATAAATCACCTGAAAAGGCAAAAGAAAAAGGTGCAGATTTGTTTATAGTTGGTAGAGCAATATATACAGCAAGAAATCCACTTAACGCTATAGAGCGATATTATGAAGCAACAAAACTTGTATAATTATAATTATATAATTACAATACTTACAACAATAATTTCTTAACGGTGAAGAACGCAAGTGCAACAGCAAGTGCTTTTACACCAATTACAAACATACTCCCTTCGCCGTATTTCATAAGAAATGGAAGGAATTTAGTCATTAATTTGTTTACGACAGGCATACTAATTGCAAATACAAGAGACAATACAAGAAGTGGTTCCTTTGTATCATTTGTAAAAAAATTGATAACTCTTGAGTAAAACCCTTTTGTTTCAGTTAAATCATTCGTTTGAACATCGTCTTTTTTTAAGAATTTTGGTTTTGGTTTTGTGTTTGAAGTCTTTTTAGATTTTGTGGTTTCATTTTTTTCTATAATATTTTCAATAGGAGTTGTATCTTCACTTTCACTTTCGCTTTCGCTTTCGCTTTCACTTTCACTGTCGTTGTTCATTTCTTGAATTATACGTTCCTCCACTTCTTCTTTAAAACGAACTTTTTTATTTTTCATTTTTTCTTTTTGTTTTTGTAAGAATGATTTTCTTCGTACAGGTGGTTTTTTCATCATTTTTTGGGTGTTTCGAGGTTGTTGTGATGGTTCAGTGGGTCTTCTGAATGGTGTTGCTCTTCTCTGTGACTGTTGTGGTTGCTGTGTGTTTTGTACCGGCATTCGTTGTGGTTGCTGTGTGTTTTGTACTGGCATTCGTTGTGGTTGCTGTGTGTTTTGTACCGGCATTCGTTGTGGTTGTATTGGGGTGGCTCTGGTATTTTGAGAATAATTACCAGAAGGTTGTGTTGAATTTATTTCATTTATAATTTCAGCAACAACCATATTGCTACTATTAAGACTTGGTTGAACAGACATGTTGGCAATTAATAGAAATAATATTTATTTATTATAATTTATATTAAGGAATTAGAAAATATAAAATAAATTTATTCGCATTATAACACAATGAAATTTGTAAATTACGGAATACCAACTGGTCTTGGAATAAAAGAATTTAATGCAAATTCAAATAAATATTCGAATCTTAATGGAATTACAAATAAGGATATAAAAAACACACTCGACAAAATACAAATTGGAGGAACCAACGATATGTCTTATTTACCCTGCGAAACAGTATTTTATATAATTGAACATCCCATAACTTTACCCGAAGTCCAAAATGTAGAATTAACAGATGACGAAGAATTGAGTGAAGAAATTGAATTGAGCAAAATGGACCAACGCAAATCAACCAACGACGATAAACAAAGTAAATTAATTGGCGAGAAGGACACCTCAAGTGAATCATCTATTAAAAGTACTTTGAAAAATGCAATAGAATTTATGGTTCAAAATCATACAAATAATAAGAAAAATACGATAACATCATTTGAAGAATTATTTCCCCATAATAAAAATGACGAAGTTTCTCATAATAAATCTCATAATAAATCTTATGATACATCTTATGATACATCTCATGCATCATTTAAATCTATACTTAGAGCATTAAAAAACTCAAAAAATACCACTTGATGAACCAAGTAAAAATTTCCTTAATTTCACAAATAATCTAAGAAAAGAACACTGTATAGGGGTATCTTTTAAATATGGTAGTTCAGATAAGATTTTAATAAAGGAAACCATATTGTATAAATAATGAACGAATAAAGGATCGGTAATTTGATATTTTTCATTTTTCATCTTTTCACATAATTTAGCATATAAAGTATTAGCTCTTTTATTTTTAGCAATCGATACAATCTGCTCTAAAGGATTGTATATAAATTTCTTTTCTTTTATATTTTTAAAATAGAACATGAATGTTTTTAACGTGTTATTTACCGAAATATCATTATAATATTCTTCTAAAAGAACATGGAAATAACATGATGATAAAATATAACATATCGATTTATCCAATATATTACCAACTTTTCCGTTTAAAATATCCCTATATTCTTTATTATTCACATATCCAACAAAATAGTAAGCAGCTAAATCTCCGTACAATTCATTTAAATAAGGAAAACAGTTGTTGCTTTTCCAAATAACAACCTTTTCATTTCTCGAAAAAATAGGTTGACAAAATACTGAAGCATTATAGTCTTGCGTATTTGCATTTGCATTTGCATTAACCCATGAATTACGTGATTGTGTATAATAATCTTTTCCAAAAGTTGATAGTGCGATTGGGTTTGTTATAGATACTGTCATTGTAGTACATGTTTCACCATTCTTATTTGTAGTTATTTCGGTTTTCCTCATAATATTATCTCTAATTGTACATTGAGTTATTTTTAAAACACTGAATGTTGATTTTACTGCTGGAAGCAAACCAAGAAGAGGTGTTTTAATATTCGATCCAGTAATAAGTGTTTTCTTTTTGAGTAGTAATTTTTTAGGATCAACATTACACAAAACCAAATGTCCTGTTGTATCTCTATTGCGACGACCACAACGACCCATCATTTGAACTGCTTCCATTTGCTCAAATTCATTATCTTTATGTTGATATAACAATACAGACAAGAAGGGCATGCTAATTCCCATCGACAACGTTCTGTCTGAAAGCATAATGCCAATTTTACGATTCTGAGCACACTTTTGCAGGAATCTTAAATATCCAACTGGAAGGGTTTTGACGTATATACCTATTCCATAATACAAACCTACTAGTAATATATTTGAAGTTGAAATGGTCATAGTTAATTCGTTGGACAGTACACTACGAACCTCCGCAATTTCTGCATCGGTTAAGGCAATTTTGTAAAAACACAAATTAGATGGTCTATCATATTCACTTGTATATGGAAGTTTCTTCCAATCATATATATTTTTGTAATACTTATCCAAATTTAGTAATATTTGTTTTTGTGTTTGTGTGGACATGTTTTCAAATTCCATTTCTTCAATCTCCTTTTCTAGTTTATGTTTTGAGGTTTCATATAATTCGATTAATTCATCTATATATTTCCGCTCTTCTTTCTCAAGTATTTTCGCATATTTTTCTTCGACTAAGTCTTTTACATTATCGTCCGTGTGATCATTTTTTTTATTTTTCGTTCGATTGTTTTGTTCTTTTTCTCTTGTTATTTTCGTTCTCTTTTCAAATAATTGGAATTTGACAGACATGCCTTTTCGTAGTTCTTGGTGTTCTTTGAAAAAGGGCCATTCGTTTTGAACTTGTCTTTCCAATTGTTGGACTAAATTTTTATAATAATTTAGAGTTTCAGAGTAATTCGAAGTGAAGAATAACGAGGGGAGAAATTTGGATTCTCGGATTGACTGTGCACATTCTAACATAGTTGTGGTGTTATTCATAGATAAATATGACGCATTTATTTTAAACAATTCTAGTAATTCGCGTGTTTTATCTTCAAATTTAGATGCTAATGTTACCAAAAGTTTTTTAAGGACAGTTTCATACAGTTTGGTTTGTCTCAAAGTTATTCTATATGTATTAAATGTTTTGAAATATACTTCTGGAGAACACGAAGTTATTTCCGGAAAATCTTTAAATATAGTATTAATCGACATCCAACATTGAGCTAAATCTTTAGGGCAAAAAGCGAGTTCGTCGAGCGAATTATTTTCTTTATTTTTCAAATCTTCCAAAGTTATAAGACCCAATGGATGAAGAGATGTCATCATATTATCTGTAATTACGTGTCTTTCTAAATTAATAAATCTGTTATTATATTTTTCTACATGAATATCTGTATTTGGACGAATACTTTTCCACCAATCACATATATCTTCTACATTTGCAACAGTTGCAGAAAGAGCAAGAAATGAGCAATTGATAAAATAGTGTATGATTCGTTCAATACTCGGTCCAATTTCAATGTAATTTAGACAATGAATTTCGTCAAATATAAGATAATCATAATTAGTAGAAATTTTGTGGAGATTTTGTTCTACTATCACAGGAGTAGATATAAGAATTTCACACGAAGATTCATAAAGACATCCGTTTTTATGGCGAGTGTTTGTATATTGATAGTTTTCTGTCCACAAAAGATATTTTCGTTCATCTGTTTTAGTAATAAATTTCTGAATCGAACTAGCAACCTGTAAAGCCAATTCTTCCGTTGGGAGCAATATAATTACGCGATAATTCGTGGCTAATATACTATTTGTCACAATAACCGTTTTTCCAGCAGATGTAGGGGCACTTAGGAAAATGTTATTTTTCTTTTCTATATGCATGAGAACTCTTTTTTGCCACTTTTCTAACACAAATTTATGTTTATTATAAAAATCAAGGGGAGGTAATCTTTCTCCTAATCTATATAACTGATATAGCTCGATTGACATACCAAGTTTTTTGTCAATTTTCTTTTTAATTTTACCGAGAATTTTTATATCTTTCTTATCTTCGAATGGAATATGACCCACTTCAATAAACATATCTATAGTATTCAACATATCTTGCCGTTTAAATGCCTCTTTCATATAAGCCATTTTCATATACACCCGTCCTTTGTCAGTATTCATAATACCTATTTTATTCTTTAGTTCTTCCATATTAATTGTGTGAATGATTAGAGAATTTTTAATAAAGTCCAAGTCTTTCTCTATGTTTTTCTTTTGTTTTTTTTCTTGGATTTTTTGAAGTATTCTTTCTTTATTTGATAATTTCGCTTTGGCATGTTTATTTTTGCTTTTGTTTTTGTTAATTTCCTGTTTTCTTTCTCCAATCAACTTTTCTTTTTCGTCTTCCCATAGTTGTCGGGCATTAAACTTTTCATGTCTTGCCAAATCTCTTAGCAACAATTGGAATATTTTTGGGTTAAATTTTGGGGTAAATTCCATTGTAATAATAATTTATAAATAAAATCAATAGATTAAAAATTAAAAATTAAAAATTAAAAATTAAAAAATACTAGTTTATATTCAAGTTCATCTATTAATATATAAGAAAAATACGTTTAAGTTGATTGTTTTACGTTACTTTTATTTTATTTATTATTGAAACCATACTTAGGATGATACTTAATATCCGATCAACCAAATGTGTGTTCACCAGCATAAGTCATGTACAAAAATCCATCTTCATCTTTGTGTTCGTCGTAAATTTCTTTGAGAGATGCTGAGGTTGGTGGGATATCGTCATCTATAAATATAAACAACGCTTTTGAATTGTCAATTTTGAGACGAGTGCGTAGAGCAGTGAAAATAAATTGTCCAACCGTTAAATTATCTGGTACGAGATATTTATTTTTCTCTACATCTGGAAGATCTGTTCTTGCAGACCGTTCTATAATAATAGGAATACGATCGTCGTATTTTTTCATAATTTTCATAGTTTCATTTTTACGATCTTCAAGTGAATTCTCTTGTTTAAATTTGCTTACTTCTGGCATTTTTGTTTTGATTTATATTTATTTTTATTTTTAATTATATTATTTCGATAAAATAAATTAAAGGTAAAGTTAATTATTATACATAAACCTTAATATTTATCTTTAAATAAAAATTTAATTCACATGTTGCTAAAAGATAAACTAAAATTAAGTTCTCTTACTCTATTCGTTGATTTAGGATTTATCTATGGATTATGTTGTCAAAAATTAAATATATACGATAAGGTGTTTTCTGTTTGTACATTATCTACTCATTCGATATTTTTATATTATTTGTACAAAAGGAATAAGAAAAAGTTAGATTTATTACATTGTTTTATACCAATTCTATTAATTGGTTCGACTAGACTGACTCATCCTCTTCTTATATTTTCATCATTAACTTTACTGAGTGCTATACAAATATTATGGGTAATAGAAGAAAGATGTATATTAAATGATAGCAAAGATACTTGGGGATTTACTAAGTCAATACAAATTTCGGCAATTTTGCTTACTATATTATTGTCTGTAAAACTCGGATACAACATCCAAAAAATGTGAAGGTTGTTTCAAACTAGGAAATTGTTTGCTTTTTCTTTTGAACGATTTAAGTGTAATTCTTTTAGTTTTAATATATTCAGTTCCCGTTGTATATTTTAAACTGTTATTTCCAAATACGTCTAATAGAACTTCTAACATTAATTGTGAATGCTGACCACCTGCATAATAAATTATGTTTTGGCAAAAGGAGTATTCTGGATTATGACAAGTTTCTGGTTTGTTTTTTTTGAATTTGAACTTTGAAAACATTCTACATATAGTATAAAAATCAGTAATCGCAAGAGGATAATTATCTGGTTTATTATATATTTTTATAAATGATTTTAATAATCGGGATTTCAAAGCAGTTGGTATTTTATTGAATTGTTTGTTTACGAGTTTCTTTTGTTTATCAAAATTGTAAAAAGAATAATCTGCGTTGACATTTACAGTTTGGAACAACTCTTCTACGTTTTCGGGAGCATTGCCCTTTTTTACTTTATTTTTAATTTTTTCGTAAAACATAAAGAATAATCTCTTTATTTTATCTTCTAAATTTTCTCCTAAATCACGAAACATTAAAAATTGCGTTAAGTTTTTCCCACTGATTCCATATGTTTCAAAATAGTTATAGATGATATTATCATATGTCATGGTTAATTCTGATAAAATAGTAAGATCGGTTTCTACATTTGTAAATCGTAAATCCCAACTGTGATATCTTACATTTTGAAATTTACAGTAATTATTATTGTATTTTTTTATATTATGATATCTACACCCAATTAAATAAGGCGAACTTCTCAAAGCTATAAGCGGTATTTTATAATCTTTATTGTCGCGAATTAATGATTTATTTGTACCAACAGACAACACCTTTCTGCTTGATTTATTTGATTTAGTTGATTTATTTGATTTTGTGTTTGATTTTGTCGGTAGTGATTTTTTGTTTGGGTTCAATCGTTTGTATTTTAGAATATTTGCTATGTGAGGGGAATATGCTTCTATAAACAAATCAAAACAACGCTTATTTGTCCTTATTATGTTTAATATAAAATTTGAAAGTTTATATGTAGTTTCCGTTTCATTTATGTTTGGTGTATTCGTATGAAGATCACCCATTAATAAAATGTGCATTCTTATAGTGTTTTTATTATATTTAAATGCGATTTCACACATATGTAAAGAAACCGGTCCGTAAACGGTTTTAAGTTTCTTTAACCATTTATAATTACCAATAAATTCCATTATTTATTTGTTATAACTATATAATTAAAAAATCTATTTATAATATCTGTATTTTAATAATTTAAATTTAATATTATAAATGTTTTCAAACATTCCTGATACTGAAGATGTTTCAACGGGACATTTAAGAAATATGTTAGACCGTATAAATCCTTCATTAATAGATAGTATATCTAGTTTTGCTAAAAATTATTTACCAAGTGGCTTAGGAAATGGTCTCCATACGTTTCTAGTTAATAACTTACCTAAATTTGAAGAAATATTCAATAATTTTATGCAAATATACAATTCAGATTTATCAAAAGAAGAAAAGATAAGAAAAATAAAAGAAGTAGGCGAGTTATCTTCTTTAACCGACGAGGATATTACTGTATTATTTAAAAAATTAGATGGTATTATGAAGACGATGGATCGAAATATTACCGAACACTCGAAATTTACAAATGGACAACATTATACAGATACTGAAGATGAAGAAGATGAAGAAGATGAAGAAGATGAAGATAAAGATGAAGATAAAGATGATGAAGAAGAAAGAGGACAATTAAGCGACATTTATAGTTTAGATTCAAATACATCAAATAGTTTATCAAGTGTTTTACAAGGACAATTAAATGGTAATGCAATTAACAAACTAGTTGATATGGCAAATAATCTTCAAAATAACAATAATAACAATAATAACAAAGAATTACCACACGATATTCTGAATGATTTAAATGATTTAAATGGTAAAATCACATCCATTCGTTTAAAAACTCCTGATAATCGTAATATAACCTTAGAATCAGATGAAGCATTTGAGTTAATTTTAGCTTATGCACAAAAATGTTTAGAATTCCACGGTAACAACCATATGCAGAGTGGTGGTGCGAGTGAAGAAAAAGAAGCTAACGCGGAATCCGAAAATAAAAATGTTGTTATGCCTAAATCTAATATTTCACCTCTTTTAAATGAAAGTGATGAATCTCTAAACAAACAAAGAGGATTTATGGAGCATTTAAATAACATTCATGATAATGAAGAAGTTGATGAAACAAAATATATGCCAGCAGAAATAGGTGGTGTTGGTCGTGACCTTAAGAATAATCGCGTATTGTATAGATTTCAATATGATATATTGAATAAAAAAATGAACATACTAAGTCGATTATTAATAGCGTTAAGTGCTGTTCCTGTGTTTGGTTGGTTTTTCGATGTATTGTTGGTAATTTATGCATTTTTAACGAAAAATTACAAATTGGCGATTTATACTATTGTAGGAACATTATCTGTAATTGGAAGAGAATTTTCAAAAGCGTTATATCTACTTGACGAATCTCAGCAAATGAAAAAAACATTAACAAATCCAAGTTATGCGAAATTCAACATTGCTTCAAAGGATAATTCTATTGTCAAAAAGACGACTCCTGAAATAATTAATGGTGAATATGTGCTAGTTGATGAAGATGGAAATATTTATAGTCCAATTATATCGAAACAAGAAAAAATTGGAAAATTATCAAAAGATAAATCACGTGTTCATTTCTTTAATTCCCCACCCGCAACGCCATATACTGACGTAAATAAAAACATTGTAAAAGAGGCTGCTTCAGCGCGTTCGTCATTTATTGATAAATTTAAAAATATATTAAAAGAAAATAATTTAGATGCAAAAAAACCACAAGAACCACAAGAACCACAAGAACCACAAGAACCAAATTAAGACAAATTAAAACGTGATAGTTGTTTTGTAATAATGTTTCATACATTTCTTATATATAGAACTAGACAGTTCTTGGCGTTTTTTTCGTGATTTTCCACTTTTTTTGACCGCTGATCTACGTAATGAAACTCTCATATCTGTCTCTATTTTTTCTTTATTTTTAATTATGTATTCAATTAATTCAATTTCTAATACACACCGGAAAGAATTCAATTGTTTTATACCTGAAATAATAAAATCATCTTCGCCTTTTCCATATATTACTTTCGAACATTTACCTCTTCTAAATAAATCAAATAGTATATTTCTTTTATATGACGTCATATAATTTTTGTAACTTTCAAAAACATCTATAATTCGCCCATTTGACAACTTATATTTAATACAATTCTTTTTAGAATAATTCGTAAGTGTCCAATCGATTAATCTAAGTGATATATCATGTTCTTGATTAATAATCGGTTTAATTTTTTCAATTTTCGCTTTATCATAAAAACGAGCCAATTCTTTTGAAACTATCTTTTCCTTTTCAGTTATATTATATGAAAGAATTGAAATGTCTTTGAACGAAATCATATATACATCCTTTTTGTTTATATGTTGTTTTACCGATTCGTGTGGGTTATTTTGAACTAGTTCTTCTTTTTGAACGTCATCTTGTTTTTGAACTTGTGATTTTAATAGACTTATTATGCTTTTTTCTTTTGTATTGCCTTGTTTTATCATATTATGGTGACTTATAGTTCATATATTTCTATTCATTATCTTTAAATAGAAATATGAATAAATATAAAGTACATATATAAAGTACATACAGTGGAATATAAATCTGATTCAAAGTTCAAAATACTTTTTCAAAAGTAATATCAAAACATCTTAACATTGAACTTTTGAACTTTTGAACTTTTGAACATTACAAACTTTGTTATTTACTTTGAACTTTGAACATGTTTGAAAACGTACATCTCATATTAAATATTTTGAATGACCCTCAATATATAAATTTATCAATAAACCAACTGGTTATACATGTAGCAAATGTAATAGAATTAAACAATCTATCTTTGAAATGGTTACTTTTTGAAATGTTTATATATACAATATATATAATCATCACTTCTTTATATACATACACAATATGGAGTATATGTAAACCTGTTCAAACAATTCAAAGTATTAACCGAATACTTTCAACAGTTCATTATCAAATGATTCCACAAGAACACCGATATTATATGTACAGACAACTTTTGAAAACGCTTGTAATTGATTTAATTAGAGCAGGTTTTATTGGATACATATATTTCAAAATACAACAAATGTTAATGTGGTGAATTCAAAATTCAAAATTCAAAATATTGTGTTCAAAATAATATACAACTAAATCAATAAATCTAATTGTAATTTAATTTATTTCTTTTCTTATTTAAAGATTTCATTAAACTAATTACAAGAGATATAATATAATTATTATATATAGGATATATTGATTCAAACTTCAAATTTCAAATTCAAAATGGAATCTCACGGAATACTATTCTGCAAAGAATGTAAAAACTGTCTCCGACCTAAAAACAAAATAACAAAGTCAGGTAAATCTAAATTAACATATTACTGTTCTAAATGTAACTATTATTATGATAATAAATCAAAAAATAAAATGGTTATTTACAACATTTCATATAAAAGTGATTCAATTTCAAAATATACTGAAAATGACTACTTGAAATATGACCCAACTATTCCCCACCTAAAATCTATGGCTTGTATTAATCCAAACTGTGCTTCTAATTTAAATTGTAAATATAGCATATCATTTCAATATTTCAAAGACACAAAGGATGTTCGTGATTATAATTTTGAGGATGAATTAACACTACAATTGAATAATGACTTGGAGAAATTCAGAACATATGGATTAACTGTTAGAAACATCGCCAAAAACACTTATTATGTTCTATTTACAAAAACAGCTGAAGGTGTAAAAGATACTGATTGTAAGAATATGATGTCTGAAGTGTATAGCTATTTAACTACAAAAAAAGAAAATAAAACAGAAGGCAGTGATAAAGTTATGAAAAATACCAATCAATTTGTTAATGTTGAAAATGTAGTAAAAAATGAAAGCGACATTCTATTCATTAAATATGATTCCGCAAATATGCGTTATTTGTATAAATGTTGTGTCTGTGCTACTCACTGGAAAAATAAGTAAATCATTTTGATATATGTAAAATCACGATGATTTATATGTCAGTTTGTAAGATAAAATATTAATTTCTGTCTGACGAAAAGAAATATGATAGTTTATTTGCCTGTTTATTTCTTTTTCAAAACTTACTTAATAGTAACATCAAACATACTCTTTTGGTAAAATGAATATCATAATGTATCTTCTTAAAAAATATCCTGATAAATCCTAAACTGATGAATTTGTAAATTAGTTGTTAATTCATATGAAGAAAAAATCTGATTGTTTTTTTTGTGTTTTGTTGATTATTAGACTTTTGCTTTGAATTAGAATTTTGCTTTGAATTAGGTAGTTGGTAAAATGAATATCCTAATGGATCTTCTTAAAAAGTATCCAGAGAAACCTTGGGATTGGGATAATATATCTTACAATCCAAATCTCGCTTTGGAAATTATTGAAAAGTATCCAGAGAAACCTTGGGACTGGACTGGTATATCTCGTAATCCAAATATCACTATGGAAATTATTGAAAAGCATCCAGAGAAACCTTGGGATTGGACTGGTATATCTCTTAATCCAAATATCACTATGGAAATTATTGAAAAGCATCCAGATAAATCTTGGAGTTGGGATTATATATCTCGTAATCCAAATATCACTATGGAATTTATTGAAAAGCATCCAGAGAAACCTTGGAAATGGGGAAGTATATCTCGTAATCCAAATATCACTACGGAAATTATTGAAAAGTATCCAGAGAAACCTTGGAATTGGTATAATATATCTTATAATCCAAATATCACTATGGAATTTATTGAAAAGCATCCAGAGAAACCTTGGGACTGGACTGGTATATCTTATAATCCAAATATCACTATGGAAATCATTGAAAAATACACTGATAAACCTTGGGATTGGTATTGGGTATCTTGGAATCCAAATCTCACTATGGAATTTATTGAAAAGCATCCAGAGAAACCTTGGAATTGGTATTGGATATCTTGTAATCCAAACATCACTATGGAATTTATTGAAAAGTACCCAGAGAAACCTTGGGACTGGGATGGTATATCAGTGAATCCAAATATCACAATGGAAATTATTGAAAAACATCCTGAGAAACCTTGGAATTGGAGTTATATATCTTGGAATCCAAATATTACTATGGAATTTATTGAAAAAAACATAAAAAAAATAAAGTTTGACTATTTATCTCGAAATAAATTTACTTTAGAAAATAACCGAATGAAGAAAAAAGAAGCATATATGCTGTTAGAAAAAGAACGTAGCTTTCATAAACTGATGAATTTGTATATTATCAGTCAATATTTGTAAATTTATTTGTAAATAGTTGTTATCTCATATGAAGAAAAAAATCTGATTGTTTTTTTGTATTTAATTGATTATTAGAATTTTGCTTTGAATTAGGTAGTTGGTAGCTTCTATTAGCGTTCATAACGCACTCTCGCACTCGCGCTCGAAAATGTCAATCCTGGAGAAGTTGCTCAAGAAATACCCGGATGCATCCTGGGATTTTAAAAAGTTGTCAGGGAATCCAAATCTCACAGAAAGAATACTCGACGAACACCTGAATAAAGGATGGGACTGGTATTCTTTGTCGATGAATCCTAACATCACATTTGAATACATAAAGAAACACCCCAAATACCCTTGGCAATGGTTTGCAGTATCTCAGAATCCAAATGTCACAATAAAAGACATAGAAACAACCCCAAACATTGCCTGGGACTGGAAAATAGGGTTGTCCCGTAATCCAAATGTTACGATGGAGTATATTGTAGCACATCCAGAGCGATCCTGGGACTGGAAATGGGGTGTTTCACACAATCCAAACCTCACGATGGAATTTGTAGAAAAGAATCCGGAGAAACCTTGGAATTGGAAGGTGTTGTCATCCCATCCAAATATGACAATCGACTTTGTCAAGAAACAGTTGACACAGGATTGGGATTGGTACAATATAATCAAGAATCCAAACATCACAATTGAAGACATAGAGGAAAACCATGAATGCAGTTGGGATATGTGGGATATAACTAGCAATCCAAACTTGACGATGGAGTTCGTTGAAAAAAACAAAGGCACCTATGGTTTGGACCCTGAATTCGTTGCGCTTTCCTCTTGTATAACTATGGAATACATTGAGAAAAACCGAGACCAACTGGACTGGATATGGCATCTCTTATCTGCCAACTCAAACATCAAAATAGACGACATAGAAGCACACCCCGAGCACCCATGGGATTTAGAGTTTGTGTCGGTCAATCCAAATCTCACAATGGAATTTATAGACAAACACGCAAGCGAAATGGATTTTGGAATGATTTCCGAGAACAAATTCACCTACGAAAGATCCAGGACTACGAAAATGGCAAGTTTCATGCTTCTGGAAAAAGAAAGAACATTCCACAAACTACTCAATCTGTTTGTTGTGAAAAAATATATGTAAAACAAAAACTAAACCAAATGTATAATGTATAATGTATAATGTATAATGTATAATGTATAATGTAAATGTAAATGTAAATAAGCTTGTATTTTTTATTGAACTTAAATATTTTTGAAATCAGTTAGACGAAAGTATTCAAAAGTTCCATCTGGCAGTTTTCTACGAATGATAAATGGGATTTTCTTTTCATAAAATTCATTCTCGGCAATCTTTCGAACATCAGTTAAATATTCTGGAACTATAATATTTGCCTTTGCACCAACTGCCAATTGTTCTGCTCGCACACCTATAATCTTTGCCTTTTCAAATTTCGTAATATATGGTCTTGTTATTCTTTCATTTTTGAAATAGTTTGAATATGTATTTTCAACATTGATATTTTGAGAATACATTACTTCGGTTTCATTATCAACAGATACAAATGATAGATCTTCAGACATTTTTGAAATTAGTTTTTGAAATGTATATAATAGATATGATAAATTATATTGTAATATATATGTTATGTTTATATTGTTTTAAAAAAAATATTTAAATCAAATTTATTGAATTTTATTTATTCTGGAAATCGCCCTGACATATACCAAATAAACATAGAAAAAACTATTGATAATAAAATACTAAATATGCAAATGTATGCCTTTCTGTTGGTACAATTGCAGTATTCTTGTGTTGTGTGTCTATAAATATTTACATCTAAATTACGCGTATTTGTGTCAACATCTACATCCACATCCACATCCACATCCACATCTATTCCTACGTCTGTATTATTTTTTCCAAACATATCTATTTGAATCAAATCATTTTGAACAGGGTAGATAATCTGCGATTTACAAATAACACATTCATTTATATTGTTTTCTTTAATACACATTAAATGAATCGTATATTTACAAGAACAAGACGAATATTTACAAGGAAAATATATGGTATTAGCATCCACATTATCTAAACATATGATACAAGTTTCAAGACTCTCATTCGAATCCACACTTTCTGTGCGAACTGGGATAATTTTTTCATCCATAATTAAAATGTATTATAATGTATTATAATGTAGATTTATAAGTTTAAGTTATTGTACAAATAATTACTTAAAGAATAAACTATATCTATATATACCACCTAAAACTAAAAATTAGTTTGTTATTTACACATTTTATATAATTTACATAATTTATAATACATATTTCATTTAAAATGGAAAATATAGAACAACAACTTACAACTATGCACGATACATTTCAAAAAATATGCTCTTACATTAGAGAAAAAGAAAAGACTCTAAATTTATTAAATGATGAAATAGAAGTTAAACGAATGGAAATAGAATCCTATAACAAAGTTAGTATGATTCGTAAAATGAGTAAGCAACTAGAAGAAAGTAAAAGAAAAATAAAAAGGTTGGAAAAACAAAATGAGAAATTGAAAAATAAAAACAAAAAATTAACCGAAAAGAACAAAAATAAAAGTAAAACACAAGAAAAAGAACAAGAAAATGAAACAATTAGCATAAATATCAGCGACGATATTTCAATTAAAGATATAGTATCTGAACACACGGAATACCCTTTGAATGTCCAAATTGGAAACAATATTAATTATACAATTGATCCTTGTGACGAAGACCTTTCTATATTTTCAGAACCTGAACCAGAACCTGAACCCGAACCAGAACCCGAACCAGAACCCGAACCAGAACCTGAACCCGAACCCGAACCAGAACCCGAACCCGAACCAGAACCTGAACCCGAACCAGAACCTGAACCTGAACCCGAACCAGAACCTGAACCTGATCAACCTATTCAGTCAAAATACAGAGAAGTTGAAATTAAAATGGGAAAAAAGATGCGGACTTATTTTGTAGATAGCGATAATCTGGTATATAAAAGAAAAGGAACTAACATGAAATTACTTGGAAAACTTTCAGAAGATGGAACTAAAATTTTGAAATGTTAATTTAAACGCAGTTGATATGATAATATGTATATATCATATATATAGGATTATTTCACCTAATTTATTATCTTTTTATTTTATAATATGTTTGTTACAGTGGGAATTGTTGCTACAATTGCGATAGCAGGATATATTGGATACAAAAACAAAGAAACAGTTTTATGGAACGGTGTTAAATTGTATGATTCAATAAAAGATTATTGTGTTCAATTTCAAGATACGTTTATATTAGATAACATATCAGTTTATAATGGGGACACCCATGTAAATATTAACATAAGCAAATGGAAAAATATACCCTTTTATTTAATTGGCATACGTGATGTAAATTCACCAGATGACAAATATTCTAAAATAGGAATATCATATCTATTGAACAACAAAAAACATTGTAAAATTTATTCTTTAGAAAATGATAAAAATGCTGATAATGTAATAAATGACATTGTTAAATTGAAAAAATACAACAAATTAAAAAATAAACCAAAAAAGGAAATACCTATTAACTTTGTATTGTCTGCTTCTTATTTTGAAGGAACCGAAGAAATAGATGTAACCGAATTGCTACAAATGTTCGATGTAGATGGACATTTTTACAAGAAAAACAAAGAAATTACTTTTGCTGAAATATTAAAATGGAATAATAGACTAAAATTATGTTCTCAAAAAGAAAACTACGAAAATAATGAAAATAATGAAGACAGAAAAGAAGATAAGTATATTGAAATAGTCAATTTATTTGGAGAATTTAAAACATTTAAGATAAATGATGTTTTGAATTTTGAAAATACAGAATAATATATTATATTATTGTTATATAAAATGAATTATATTATAGACCCTAATTCTAAATTAGCTTATTACATTTTTTCAAAAAAAGGTATAGCATTATTGAAATCGTATATTTCTACATATCAAAATGGTGGTAAATCTAAAAGAAAATCTAAAAGAAAATCCAAAAGAAAATCTAAAAGAAATGTAAGAGTATTACCGCCAGATGTGAATGAAAATCCAGTTCCTCCGGTTGCTGACAAAGCTATTTCATTCACAATAACTTGCATAAACAAACAAGACATTATATTTAAAGTAAACAATATATCATTTAGAATTAGATTTGCTCGAAATATTATGATTATTTACATACCAATTCCAGAAAAGTTGGATAATAAAGAAACTATAACTGACGAAGAAAAAAAAAATATTAAAGCATTAATAACATTCCCGTTTTTTAATTGTTTAGCTCAAGTTACTGAATTTATCGACAATTTTGATTTCAGTGAGCTTAACTCCGAATTTTCTGAAGAATGTATTCAATTGTTGTTAAACTTAAAAAAAGCATCGAAAGTAAGATTTCCACAAGATATCTTCGATAACGATATTATACAAAAATCATGTAATAAAATAACTAACCGCACATTTGATTTGGAAGAG
>Ga0315338_1001013_pt1 | contig 42754 bp, 31 predicted proteins | sample ASW8metaG_FD_204518 | JGI IMG/M metagenome (GOLD analysis project Ga0315338, IMG submission 204518) | Ammonia-oxidizing marine archaeal communities from Monterey Bay, California, United States - ASW #8 | ecosystem: Environmental > Aquatic > Marine > Coastal | place: USA: California | collected... | reverse complement strand
TGACCCGGCGAGCCACCACATCCTGTCGAACGCGTCGTGCACGACGAACTGCCTCGCTCCTCTCGCGAAGGTGCTCCACGAAGAGTTCGGTCTCAAGAGCGGCATCATGACGACGATCCACTCGTACACGAATGACCAGCGCCTGCTCGACCTGCCGCACTCGGATATGAGACGTGCGCGCGCGGCCGCATTATCGATGATCCCGACCACCACGGGCGCCGCCGTCGCGGTCAGCCGCGTGCTGCCGGAGCTCGAGGGTCGCCTCGACGGTATCTCCGTTCGCGTGCCGACACCGAACGTCTCGGTCACCGACCTCACAGCAACGCTCGAAAAAGACGTCACCGTCGAAGAAGTCAACGCCGCTTTCAAGAAAGCGTCGGAAGGCAGCTTGAAAGGCGTCCTCGCCTATTCGACGCAACCGCTCGTGTCTTCGGACTTCAAGGGCGACTCGCACTCGTCCATCGTGGACGCGCCGTTCACGAAGGTCGTCGGCGACAACTCGGTCAAGGTTCTCTCCTGGTACGACAACGAGTGGGGTTTCTCCTGCCGCGTCAAGGACCTGATCCACTACATCGCTGACAAGGGTCTCTGATCGTATAGACTCGCTTCCAGATGGCGGCAACCAGGCTCCTCTATATCGAGGACGACCCGGAACAGCGGGAGAGCATGGCGGCCAGCCTCCGTGAGCGAGGCTTTCACGTAGAAACAGCCGGCTCGGGCGAAGAAGGGCTCGAACGGCTCGGCGGGATCGAGGTCGACCTCATCCTGTGCGACCTGAACATGCCCGAGATGGACGGCCTCGCCGTCTTGTCTCGGGTGCAAGGGCTACACCCCGACCTCCCGTTCGTCCTGCTGACCGCGCATCCGTCCATCCCGCTCGCCGTCAAAGCCATTACCCACGGCGCGCAACGGTTTCTCATCAAGCCGGTCAGCCTGGACGAGATGGAGATTACCGTCCACCAGGCAATCGAGTACGCACGGCTTCGGCGCTGGCAACGGCAGGGGGAAGAGCAGCTGAGCCGGCTCGTCGAATCAGCGCCCGTCCCCTACATCGTGACCCGCTGGTCGGATGGCGAGATCCTGTATGCGAATCGGCACCTCGCGAGTCTCGTCGGGTTGACCCCGGCGGAGCTGTTGGGGCGACGCTCAGCCGAGTTCTATGTCGATGCCGACGAGCGTCAGGCCGTGACCGACCGTCTCGCCGCCGATGGCTTCGTCAAAGATCTCGAAGTGCGGGTGAAACGCGCCGACGGCACGGCCGTGTGGACGGTCTTCTCGCTCGCCGAAGCCGAAGTCTCCGGAGAGAAAGTCGTCCTCGGAGGCTTCCTCGATATCACGCGTCGCAAAGCCCTGGAAGAGAAGCTCCGTATCTACCACGAGGTGTTCCGCCACTCGATCGACGTCATCGCCGTCATCGACAAGGACGGCCGCATCATCGAGCGAAACCCCGCGCATGAGAAGCGCACCGGCTGGACCGACGAAGAGATCGTCGGCAAGTCCATGTTCGATTTTCTCGACCACGACGACAAAAAGGTAATCAAGAAGACGATCGCCGAGACCGGCAGCTACCGAGGTCAAGCCGAAGGCATTACCAAACAAGGCGTGCGGGTTCCCATCGACGTCTCCATCTTTCCGATCCACGACGCCCATGGTGAGCTCGAGCTCTTCGTCAGCATGGGTCGCGACATCTCGGAGATCCGTCAGGCCCTCGACGACCTCGCGGAGACGAACCGCGAGCTTCGCGACACCCACGCGCAGCTCCTCCAGTCGGAGAAGATGGCATCGCTCGGAAGCCTCGTCGCCGGCATCGCCCACGAGATCAATACTCCGGTCGGTGCGATGACGAGCATGCACGACACGCTGATCCGCGCCATCCAGAAGATGAAAGAGCACCTGAAGGCCAAGGACGAGGACGCGTTCGCCGCCAACAAGAAGCTGCAGGCGATTCTGGAGGTCGTCGATAGCTCGAATCAGGTCATCAAGGAAGGGTCATCACGCGTCGCGGAGATCGTGCGCCGGTTGAGGAGCTTCGCACGCCTGGACGAGGCGGAGGTCAAGAAAGTCGACATCCACGAGGGCCTCGAAGACACGCTCACGCTCATCCAGCACGAGATCAAGCACCACATCACGGTCGTGAAGGACTACGGCGAGCTTCCGTCTATCTCCGTCTACCCGAGCCGGCTCAATCAGGTGTTTCTGAATCTTCTCAACAACGGGCGCCAGGCGATCAAGGAGCGAGGCACGATCACCATCCAGACGAGGGTCGAAGACGCGTTCGTGGTGATTTCCATCAGCGACGACGGAGTCGGGATCGAGCCCAAACATCTTGCCAAGATCTTCGACCCCGGGTTCACCACCAAGGGCGTGGGCGTCGGCACCGGACTCGGCCTATCGATTTGCTACCAGATTATCCAGGACCATCACGGAACGATAGAGGCGGAGAGCACGATCGGAGTCGGAACGACGTTCACCATCCGGCTACCCACGAACCTCGACGAGATTCTCGGCGCGTCGTAGCCGCGACGAGCCGACCCTAGACTCGGGCGCCCCGCTCGCTAACGCATCACGGCGGCGCCGAGCAGCGGGGCACGGCGCGGAGTCGTTTTCTGGCGTTGCGTAATGAGGTAGGATCGACGGGACTCATAACAGAATCAACGCCTGGGGAGGTTCATGGCCGAAAGCGAGAGTATCCCGATGGAAGGGGTCCTCGACTGCGTGAAGGGGCAGTTCGACCTTCCGGATCTCTTGATGCACGTGAGCCGGTCGGGGAAATCCGGCAGGCTCCGGTTCTCGAATCCGGAGGGCGACAAAGCGCTCGACGTGCGGGAGGGCAAGTTCGTCTTCGCGAAGTCCTCATCCCCGGATGACGGACTCGGCCAATATCTCCTGCGTCACGGCAAGGTGCCCCTCGTCGACTACGACCGCATCTCGAAGGAAGTGCGCCCCGGCAAGCGCCTCGGCTCGCTCCTCGTCAAGGAAGGCATCCTCGACGCCTCCGACCTCGTGCCTGCCGTCGTCGGCCAAGTACGCCAAGTGATTCTCAGCCTGTTTCGATATATCGAGATGTCGTACGCCTTCCAAGAGGCGCCTCTCGACTCCAAAGAGCGAATCACATTGAACTTGCCGATCTCGGACCTCATCATCGACGGTATTCAGGAGGTGCACAGCTGGCGGCGGGTCGCGAAGGGCGCCGGCGGTGTTCGTACGGCCTACAAGGTCACGGGAAAGAGGAGCAACAAGCCTCTGAGCTTGAGCCACAACGAAGAAGTCAACGAGCTCCTCGAGATCGTAACGACCACCGCCATCGTCGGCGAGATCTGTAATCGCTCGAAGCTCGGCGATTTCAGCGTGTGCCGCTACCTCTGGGCGTTCCAGACACTCGGCTGGATCGAGCGCGTCGACCTCTCGCTTCAGGAGAAGACCGTCATCGACGTCGGTGCAGAAGACTCGAACCTCATGGATGTGTCCGCGCATCTCGAGCCCGTGGTCGATGAGACGGACCAAGCACGGACGCAGGTCGACGTCGCGGCGCAGGAACGCACTGTCGTCGATGTCGCTCAGAAAGCCGCAAAACTCGCGGACCTCGAAAAGACCGTCGTGGACACCTCTGCAGCGCCTCCGCCCGCCCCAAAGCCAATCCCCGAAGAGCTGATGCGGACCCAGCTCGCGGTGGAGCCCAAAGAAGAGCCGGCGCCCGAAGCACCGTTGCCGGAATCCGCGTGGACGACCGAGCCCTCGGAATACGATCCCCAACGTACGCGCGTGTTCGACGACCCGCCCGCTCTCACGCCGCCACCGGCAAGCAAAGAGCCGGAGATTCCGCTCGCGCCGTCAGCCGGCGAGCGGATGGAGTCGATCCTCGAAGAGGGCAGCGACAGCAAGAACGAGCCCAAACCCGGCGACGATTCCACGCAAATCTTCGACTCGTCGAGCGCGCTACCCGAGCCGGCATCCAAGCAAAAGCCAAAGCCCAAGCCGAAGCGCGATGATGCGGCGACGCAGCTCTCGATCGACCCTCCAGCCGAGAAGGACGACGCCTCCAAGGAGAGCTAGGCGCTCGACTCGTCCTTGACGACGGTCGGGATCCCCGCCACCATCCACAACACCCGCGACGCGCCGACGGCGAGCACCTGATTCGCGCGGCCCTGCAAATCTCGAAACTCGCGCGCGATCGGATCGGCCGGGACGACGCCGGAGCCGACGTCATTGCTCACGACAATCACCTTGCGGGCGGAGCACGCATCCACGACCGCCTGAACGTCGGTGATGATCCGTTGCTCACGTTCGCCCGCCGATAGCGCACGGTGCTCGAATAGAAGATTCGAGAGCCACAGCGTGGCGCAGTCGAGGAGAACGACGGCTCCGGGAGACGCGCTCTTGACGGCACCCAGAACATCGATCGGCTCTTCCACCGTCTCCCAGCGCTTGGGTCTCACGTCACGGTGCAGCTCGATACGGCGATGCATCTCCTCGTCATCCGTATTGGGAGCCGTGGCGATGTAGCGGACGCGCGCGTCTCCACACAGCTCTTGGGCGTGGCGACTCTTGCCACTGCGAGCACCACCGAGCACGAGGGTCAACATGACGCGTTCATCAACCGCACGACGGAGCTGTCCGGGTAGTCATCGATGACACTCACCGCTGCGTAGGATTGGCCCATTCGAAAAATGTCCTCGTCAGCGACGCCAAGGGCCTCCGCGAGCAGGATCCTGTTGACGCCGCCATGAGAGACAACCGCGATTGTACCCTCGTCGTGCGTATCTCGCAGCCGACGCGCGCCCGCAAGCACCCTCGCCTTCATCCCGGAAAAACTCTCCCCGTCCGGAAACGTCACTTCCGTTGGTCGCTGCATCCACTTCTCGTAAATGTCCGAATGGCTCTCGGCGACCTCGTCGTAGGTCCGGCCTTCGAACGCGCCGAAGTCGATCTCGCTGAACCGGTCCTCCGTCACGACGACGTCCGCCAGTTGCCGCGCGCTCTCGAGCGCACGCACCCTCGGACTCGCGTAGACCGCGTCGAGCCGGACATTGACGAGCGCCGTCGCGAGCCGAGTCATCTGAGCGCGCCCGTTGTCGGAGAGTCCCACGTCCAGCTTGCCGTAGCATCTCCCCTGGGCCGACGCCTCGGGCTCTCCATGCCGTACCAGCACGAGTCGCAGCCGCACGCCGGCCGGTCTGTGCCAGCTGTCCATCATAATCCGGCCACCACGAGCATGGCCGTTTCGGAGAGCTCGACGCACGCGCCGAGCACGTCACCGGTCACGCCGCCCAGCCGCCGCCTCGCTATCACGCCAATCAGCACGCTCACCCCAACCGCAACACCCAGCAGCGGCAACGAATCCAAAACCCACGCAAGCCCGACGCACGTCGCCGTCGAGCCACCGAGCGCGATCCATCCGGTATGCGCGGACGGGGCGTCACTGCCTCGCGCATAGGGAAGCGCGACTCCCAAGATGACCGGAGTGAGGCGAGCCAAGGCCGGCGCCACGATGAGCGCCAACGGAGCCGCGAGAGCTTCGATGGCAGCCACTTTCAATACCACGACGAGGATGAGCGCCAAGCCGCCAAAGGCTCCGATACGCGAATCCTTCATGATGCGAAGCGCGTCCTCTCTCGTCCAGCCCCCGCCGAGACCATCGACGAAGTCCGCGAGGCCGTCCCAATGAAGCCCGCGAGTCAACCACGCGCCAAACGCCACCACGAGTGTCGCGGCAACGAGAGGCGTTAGATAGCCAACCGCTCCCGACCACAGCGCCCACTGGAGACCGCCGATGCCCGCCCCGACGAGCGGAAAGAAGATCGCACCTCGTCCAACGTCTTCAGCGGTGAACGGAGCACGGATCGGCAGTCGCGTCAGGAACGCGATTGCTGCGAGAAAACTTTTCACCCGGGGCGGTCCGAGACGCCCGCACTCTCGAACGTCGCCATTTCGTTGTGCGTCGCGACCGCCGCATCCAGGAGCGACATCGCGAGCGCAGCGCCCGTGCCCTCCCCCAAGCGCAGACCGAGATCGAGCAACGGCGCGGCATCCATCATCTCCAAGAGCGCGAGATGGCCGGGCTCCGTCGATCGGTGTGCGAAGATCGCGAAGTGCCGGATCTCCGGCTTCAATCGCCACGCGATCGCGAACGCCGCCGTCGTGATGAAACCGTCGACAACGATCGCGAGGCGCATCCGGGCAGCTTCGAGGCAAGCGCCGACGAGTGCCGCGATCTCGAGCCCGCCGACGTTTCGTAGAACCGCCAACGGCTCGGAGACGTCGTGCATCTCGAGCGCCCGCTCGATGACCTCGACCTTGCGCCCGACGCCCGCCTCATCCAAGCCGGTCCCCGCACCGGTAACCCGGTCGGGACTCAGGCCGGTCAGCGCAGACGTGATTGCGCTCGCCGACGTCGTGTTACCGATTCCCATCTCGCCGAGCCCGAGGAGGACGTTGCCCCGAAGCGCTTTCACGGCATCGACACCTTTTTGCACGGCGTCATTGACCTTCGCTTCGCTCATTGCCGGCTCGCGAAGAAAGTTGCGGGTACCGTTCGGAGACGTTCCGACATCGACGACTCTCAAATCGATCTCCGCGTTTTTTGCGAGCGCGTTGATCGCCGCACCACCCGCCGCGAAGTTCATGAGCATCTGCTGCGTGACCTCCGACGGATAGGGGCTGACCCCTTCCTCCGTCACGCCGTGGTCCGCCGCGAAGATAACGATGGAACGGCCGCGGGTTCGCGGGGAGTCTGTCTGCTGGATCGAAGCGAGCTGAACGGCCAGCTCTTCGAGACGCCCCAGGCTTCCGGGCGGCTTCGTCAGCACCGCTTGCCGTGTGCGGGCACGGGCTTCGTAGTCGTCGCTCGCTACCATGCCTTCGACCAGCCCGGGCCGCCCTCGGTACGCAGCCGTCCATCGACGCCCGACTCGAGCTCGATCACACGCCCGAACAGCCACAAGAGGTCCGAGAGTCGATTGATGTAGGCGATCGCGAGCGGGTCGACGGACTCGCCGGATTCGCCGAGACGCACCGCCGCGCGCTCCGCCCGCCGGCAAATCGTACGCGCGACATCGTACGCCGCCGCGACCGTGTCTTCGCCGGGGATCGCCCAGTCGCCCATGATGCCCTCGATCGTCTCGATGTCGTCGACCTGCTTCGTCAGCGCGTCGACCATCTCTTTCGTGACCCGGTTCGTCTTCTTGTCCTCGTCCGGCGTGGCGAGAGCGGCACTCACGGTGAAGAGCTCCTTTTGGATCTCCTTCGTCGCCGCGGCGACGCCTTCGTGTCGGCAGATCGAGCGGGCAAAACCCATGGCAGAGCCGAGCTCATCGACCGCGCCGTAGGTCTCGACGCGTAGATGCGCTTTCGAGACACGTTGGCCACCGATGAGGCTGGTCTCGCCTCCATCACCTTTCTTGGTTGCGATACTCATGACGAAAGCTCCTTTCGGCTAGATCGCCGCGTAGCGCTTCCTGCGGCTGAGAAGAATCAGGAATAGCGGCCCGCCGACGAGCGCCGTGATGGCGCCGACGGGAAGCTCGCTCGCACCCAGTAGCGAACGCGCGAGCGCATCCGCGAGAACGAGAAAAGCCGCGCCCAGGAGGATCGAGCAAGGGATCACGATGCGCAGATCCTCACCGAACAGCAAGCGCACCGCATGGGGCACGATGAGTCCGACGAAGCCGATCGGCCCGGCGACCGCAACGCTGACCCCGACAATCAGAGAGGACGCGCCGTAGATCATCCGCTCCACCCCTCGCACGTTGACGCCGAGCGCCGAGGCGGCTTCTTCGTCCATTGCGATCAGGTTGAGATCACGGGTGGCTCCCAGTAGCAGGAGGAGCCCCGGCACGAGGAACAAGAGCATCCGCCAGACCAAGTCCATTCCGATGACATCGAGGCTTCCAACCATCCAGCGAAGAATCTGAAGCGCCCGCGTATAGTCGGTGACGAACTGGATCATGAGCACGCCCGCGCCCGCGATGAGATTCAGCACGACGCCGGCGAGAAGGAGTGCTCCCGGCATGACGACCGTCCCTGACGACGCGAGTCGGTAGACGATCGCGACGAAGCAGAGTGCGCCGCCGAACGCGAACACGAACACGAGCGGGATGCCGCCGATGCTCGCACCGAAGCCGAGCGCGATGGCGATGCTCGCACCGAGAGCGCCTCCGCCCGACACGCCGAGCGTGAACGGCTCCGCGAGGGGGTTCCGGAACAGCGCCTGGAGAGCGGCGCCGACTCCGGCGAGCGACCCTCCGACGAGAAGACCGAGTGCGACGCGCGGAACCCGGAGGCGAAAGAAGATCGTGCGCGCTGTCTCGTCCGTCTGAAGCGCGGCCCAGTCGATGGGCTGGTAGCCGGTCGAAAGCGCGACGAAGACCGCGACCCCAACGATCGCCACCGCCACGAAGAGCGCGCGCAGCAATCCGCCGGGTGTCGCCATCATCCTTCTGACCAGACGAACGTGCGTCCTTCGAGATGTCTCGAGCGGACGTTGGGGTCGTCGAAAACCTCAGCGAGGGTCGATTCCACCATCACTTCACTCGTCGCCCCCTCCGCGACGAGCCGGCCGTCTTTCATCGCAAAGAGAAAGTCGAAGTTGGCGTCGAGCATTTGGAGGTCATGGGTGACGACGACTGCCGTGAGCTCGCGCTCCTTTCGAAGCCGCTGCAAAGAGCCAAGCATTTGAGCTCTGTGTTTGAGGTCGAGCGATGCACCCGGCTCGTCGAGCAGTAACAAGCTCGCGTCTTGCGCGAGCGCTCTCGCGACGGCGACCATCTGCTGCTCGCCACCCGACAGCGCGGTGATGGCGCGAGCGGCGAGGTGGGCCGCGCCGACGGACTCGAGCGCACCCATCGCGATCTCGCGGTCCTTCTCGTTCTCGAACCGGAACCGAGACGTGTACGGGCTCCTTCCCGTAAGAACGACCTCGAGCGCGGTGAACGGAAACACGCGCGCCTGCTGCTGCGGCACATAGCCCACTTGCTTGGCTCGCTCACGGGGCTCGATCGATTCGAGCTCGCGGCCCTCGAGGCGTACCGTGCCAGCGGACGGCTTCAACACGCCCGAGAGTAGACGGAGCAGCGTCGACTTACCGCAACCGTTCGGGCCGATCAGACCGCAGAAATGCCCGCGCTTGACGTCGAGGGAGACGTCACGGATCACCGGCGTCGTGTCGTACGAGAACCGGAGTCCGTCGGCCGCGAGCATCGAGCTCACTTGAATGCCTCGGGATGGAGCCGTCGGGCAAACTCCTTGACCGTGTCGATCGCGAACTGCGATGGATGCACGTGGCGCTTGTCGGTGAGGTGGTGCACCTGTCCGTCGCGCACTGCGCGCACGCTCACGGCATTCCAGACCGCGACCGGGTTCTCGGCGAGCTTGCCTCCCCCGACGACCGTCGGCGTCGACAGCGCCTGCACCATGTCGAAGATCACCTCAGGATCGTAGACGACGAGCGCCTCGGTGCTGAAGTTCATGTAGTTGTGTGGGGCCTCGGGACGGATCGGGTCGCCGCCTGCGATCTCGATGAGCTCGATCAGGTAGCTCTCCCCCGTCGCGATGTAAATATCGCGAAGCGTCCCCGGCAATCGGTCGACGACAACGAGCACCTTGGGCTTCGGAAGGTCTCTCGTCTTCTCGCGGATACCCTCGAGCTCTCGTCGCATCTCGCTTACGAGCTCCGCCGCCTCGGACTTCTTGCCGACGGCATCACCGATCGTCTCGATCGCTTCATAGATATCCGCAAGCGACTGGCTGCCCACCGCCAATGTGTCGATCCCGAGCGCGGAAAGCTTGGGCTCCATGAGCGGTGCCTGTGCGTCCACGCCGGTGAGGATCACCAGATCCGGCGCGAGCGAGACGACTTGCTCGAGGTTCGTGTCGGTCCAGCCGCCCACCCGAGGCAGGTTCTCTACCTCGGGTGGGTATTCGCAATAGCTCGACACCGCGACGACCTGGTCGAACGCGTCGATGCCGTAGAGGATCTCGGTGACACTCGGCGACAGCGAGATGATGCGCTGGGCGAGGACGAAGAGCAGAGCTAGCTTCATCGACTCTAAAACTCGAATGCCGCGCCGACGAGCGCGTAGCGGCCAGGCGTGCGAAATCCGCTCTCGTAGATCTGCTGGTCGAACAAGTTCTCGACCTTTCCGAAAAGGCGGATCCCGCTAGTGAATCGGTAGCTGACGGCGAGGTCGCTCTTGACGGCGCTCTCGAAGCGATACACCCGGCTCGCGAACGTCACCGGGTCGAAGATCGGCGCGAGGTAGCTTCCCGTCGCGACGAGGTCCAAGCTCAGCGTCAAGCTCGTGCCGATGGTTTGGCTCAGCACCATCGCGAACTGGTGGCGCGGCACGACGAAAGCCTGCGACTGATCATCCGTGACGCCTGCGGGAGGCTCCGCATCCGTGAACGTGTACGACGTGTTCAAGTGGAGGCCGCGGCCAAGGGCGAAGAGCCCGGTCAGCTCGAGTCCCTGGGTCGTGCCACCGTCCGTCGAAACGTACCCTCCGAAGCGGCCGAACGGGTCCGTCGCCGGGTCGATCAACCCCGAAAAGTCGAAGATGATGATCTCGGAGAGACGCGTGCGGAAATACGTCGCCGACGCGCGCGCTCGTGACGACGCGAAGTCTTTCTCGAAACCGAGGTCGAACGTGCGCGTGCGCTCCGGGGAAAGCCTGGGGTCGCCGAACGGCGAGTAGCCGAACGACGAGAAGGACGTCCCGTAGCGCTCGTACAGCGACGGCTGCCGGTATCCCGTACCGGCGTGCGCGCGCACGCGGCTCGCCTGGTCGAAGGCGTACACGCCCGAGACGTCACCGGTCACTGCATTCTCCGGGGATGCGACGTCCTCGCCCGCGTACGGAGCGCCGGTCTCCGGGAACAGGGTGAGATCTCCGAGCGAGTAGAACTGCGCTCGGCCGGCCAACGCAATCTGGAGCCTTCCCCCGGCGAGGTCGATCTGATCCTGCACGAAGAGCATGTGGCTTCTCTGCGAAACGTCCGTCGAAGCGTTCTCGGCAGGATCATCCGGCAGCGAGCGATTGACGAAGGATTCGTGCTCGAACTCGTAGCCGGCATGAAAGAGCTGGTGCTCTCCCCAGCTGAAGTCGGACTTGGCAGCGACCGTGTGGATGGCGCCTTCGAACTCCGAAAGAAAACGATTCGTAGGCTCGAAGAACGTCACGCCCAGCGGGCCATCGAAAAAGCTGCGGTCGGAGATCAGGCCGTGATAGCTCACGAGATAGCCCGCGTTCTCGTTCGCGCGGTGCTCATAGCTCGCGAGCGCTGAAGTGAAGCTCGACTCCCGGACGCTGTCAGGATCATCCGCTGCGGGCGTGAAGTTCACGTCCGGGCTCGCGGCGATGATGCCGTCCGGAAGCTCACCGAGCGCCTCGGGGCTCTCGTTCAAATCGAGTGTGACATCGGCGCTGTAGAGCCGAAACGACAAGCTCGATGACGGGCCGAGCTTCCATTGCACGCGGCCTTGCACGTTCGTGTTGTTGACGCCGTCATTACCGTCGACGCCGTCGCGGACGTTCAGATGACTGACACCGAGGCTATACAAGAGGCGGTCCTGATACCCGCCGCCGACTTGGCCGGAGCCGCGGAACAGACCAAGACCGCCGCCCTCGCCAAGGAAGCTCCCCCGGGCCTTTCCGCCTCCCGACGAGGTCACGATGTTGATGACGCCGCCGCCCGCGTTCGTTCCGTACAGCGTAGAGCCCGTGCCCCGCAGGATCTCGACCTGCTCGACATCCGTGGTCAGGAGAGCTTCGAGGTATGCGGAGGCGTCGCCCTGCGTCGAGGTCGCGTCGCGGAACCGCGCACCATCGATGAGAACGGCCGTGTCTTCGTTGCGAAGGCCACGCGTCTTGATTGACGTGAAGCTTCCGGGACCTCCGAGCTGCTGGACGCGCAGGCCCGGCACCGTCCGGAGCGCTTCGGGAATGAAATGTTCGTCGCGGGTCTGGATCTCCTCGGCGCCGACGACCCCGACCGACTTCGTGACCTCTTCCGTCGTCTGGGCCGTTGCGGAGCCGGTGACGATGACGGACTCCTCGAACGCCGCGATCTCCAAACGGAGCTCGAGCGTCGATGCCTCGCCTTCGACGAGTCGAACGATCGCCGGACGGCTACGAGAGAATCCGGGAGACACCGCGTGGACGACGTAGGCACCAGCGGTCAAGGCAGTGAAACGTGCGGTGCCGTCGTCACCGACTCGCGCGCTTTCTCGCCAACCGGCGTCGCGCCGTACGAGATGCACCGTCGCTCGCGAGACAGCGGCACTTTGAGGGTCGACGACCCGTACTTCGAGTGAATCCGCGAAGACACTGCTCGCGGTCAGGAATAGAAGGAGAGTAAAGATTGAGCGCAAAAGACACCTCCAGTTGTAACTCGAGGGTCTGTGGCAGATTCACGACGGCGAGGCGGACATAAAAAAACTCCTCGCCTTCGTGGGACGAGAAGTTCTACTCGCACCTGCCCCGAACCCGGGCTCTTCCCACCGAAGAGCGTTCCGACTTCTCGACTCGGGCAGGTTTCCTGGCTCGCGGGTTCTCGTGTCCGTGCGCCTTCCGTCCACCTTCCCCTCGGCTCGCGCCGAGAGTGGCTGCCACCCCTTCTCGGTGGCTTGGACTTGGGCTCCCCGCTTACAGTGGCGTGGGCCGCTGAGGTATTTCACCTCATTCCCTTTTACCCGACCCATTCGGGCACCCGGGCCTGTCTGTCGAGGGCAGTATATCTAGTGGCAAGCGAGCAAAGCAACCTCCATATCTTGGGTTGCGCGTCTAAGCTATAATGCTCGTTTGCCCGCGGCATGACGAAAATCGGAATCGAAGCACTCGAGCTTGGTGGTAAGCGCGTGTTCGTGCGCGCAGACTTCAACGTCCCCCTCGAGGACGGCGTCGTCACCGACGACACAAGGATCCGAAAGACGATCCCGACGTTGCGAGCGCTGCTCGACGGCGGCGCGCGACTCGTGCTGGGCTCACACCTCGGACGCCCGAAGGGAAAGCCGGTGCCGGAGATGAGCCTCTCGCCCGTCGCCGAGAAGCTGTCGGCGCTCCTCGAAACGCCGGTTCGTTTTTGCGGCGAGAGTACCGGCGAGGCCGTCGACTCCGAAGTCTCAACGCTCGCCAACGGCGACGTCTTGCTGCTCGAGAACCTGCGCTTCGACCCGGGCGAGACTTCGAACGATTCCGAGCTCGCGCGCAAGCTCGCCTCGACCGCCGAGCTCTATATCAATGATGCGTTCGGCACTGCCCATCGAGCACACGCTTCGACCGTCGGCATGGTCGAGCACTTCGACGCCGCGGCTGCCGGACTCCTCATGCAAAAGGAGCTGCACTATCTAGACATGGCGCTCTCCGACCCGCCGCGACCTTTCACCGGCCTTCTCGGTGGCGCCAAGGTCTCCGACAAGATCGACGTCGTGCGCTCGCTGCTCGCGAAAGTCGACCGGCTTCTCATCGGCGGCGGAATGGCCTACACCTTCTTCCGCGCGCAAGGTCTCGGGACGGGCAACTCGCTCGTCGAAGAGGACAAAGTCGACCTCGCGCGCGAGCTTCTCGAAGAGGCCGGCGACAAGCTCGTCCTTCCGAGCGACCACATCGTCGCGTCGGCATTCGCAGCCGACGCCGCCCACGAGATCCTTCCCGTCAATCAAACACCCGACGGGTGGATGGGGCTCGACATCGGACCCGACACCGTCGCCGCCTACGGCGACATCATTGCGTCATCGAAAATGGTTCTGTGGAACGGGCCCATGGGCGTTTTCGAAATGGACGCGTTCGCGAGCGGCACGCTGAAGCTCGCGGAGATCGTTGCCGCGAGCGATGCCACTAGCGTCGTCGGCGGGGGTGACTCCGTCGCAGCTGTTCACAAAGCGGGTGTGTCCGAGCGCATCACCCACATCTCGACCGGTGGCGGAGCCTCACTCGAGTTCCTTGCCGGCCAAACCCTTCCGGGAGTAGAGGTACTGACCAATGACAACTCGTAGACCCCTCATCGCTGCCAACTGGAAGATGCACATGACGATCGCCGACGCGCAGGAACTCACCCGCGGCGTGGTCCGAGGGTGTACCGACTTGAGAGACATCGATATCGTCATCGCACCACCCTTCACTGCCCTTGCCATCGCCGAGCAAGAGACGCACGGATCACCGGTCCAGCTCGGGGCGCAGAACATCTACTGGGAAGAGTCCGGCGCCTTCACCGGCGAGATCTCCCCGGACATGATCAAGGATGCCGGCTGCACCTATGCGATCGTCGCCCATTCCGAGCGCCGCCAACTCTTCGGCGAGACCGACAAGAGCGCCAACCGCAAAGTGCTAGCCGCGCTCACGCATGGGCTCACCCCGATTCTGTGCGTCGGCGAAACCGACGCCGAGCGTGACCGGGGCGTGACCTTTGTCGTGGTCGACCGCCAGATCAAAGAAGCGCTCAAAGACGTCACCGCGAGCCAGCTCGAGACCATCGTCATCGCCTACGAGCCCATCTGGGCCATCGGGACGGGCCGCACCGCGACGCCCGCCCAAGCCGAAGAAGTTCACCAGTCCATCCGGGGCCAACTAGCGAAGCTCTCGAGCCCCGAAGCCGCCGCCAAAGTTCGCATCCTTTACGGCGGCAGCGTAAAACCAGATAATGTAGACGACCTCATGGCTGAGGTCGACATCGACGGAGCCCTGGTCGGAGGAGCGAGCCTCAAGGTCGAGTCCTTCAACCGCATCTGTGGCTTCGAGCGGAGAAGCTGAGAAATGATGATCATCCTCTTCACGGTCCTGCACATTCTCGTGAGCATCTTCCTGATCCTCGTCGTGCTCGCACAACAAGGTAAAGGACAAGATCTCGCGAGTGCTTTTGGCGGCACGGGTTCACAAACGGCTTTCGGAGCACGCGGCACCGCAACGATCCTGTCCAAGATCACCGCGGGCGCGGCGGTCCTTTTCATGGTGACGTCGCTGTCGCTAAGCTATCTCCGCCCCGTCGTGTCTGGCGAATCGGTCGTCCCGGACATGCCGGCGCCCGCCTCGAGCGAGCCCGCGACGGCTCCGACCGATACGGGCACCGAGCCCGGCGACGAGCCGGCCGCGGAAGCAGAGGAAGCACCGGCTGAAGAGCCGCCGTCCGAGGAGCCCTCCGAAGGGGCCGAGCCCGAGAGCGAAGGCGAGCCACCACCGCAGTAACACCGGCCGGTGGACCTCGTTCGAACGAGATCGTCGATCTCTTGCAGTGGCGGGCCTACATTCTTATAATGGCCTTCCTTTAGAACACCTTCCTTAGTGCCGAAGTGGTGGAATTGGTAGACACGTGCGCTTGAGGGGCGTATGGGGTAACACCTGTGGGGGTTCGAATCCCCCCTTCGGCACCAACTCGCAGCCGACCCAACGGGCTCAACAGGTTACGGGTAGGCTGGGTTGTTCTTGACCACATTCTGACCACACAAGCGACCGCGCTCGTGTCAAGTAGCCCAATCTTGCTCCTGTAACGGCGGTCCGGGTACGACACCGCGAGACGGCTATGGGCTTCGTCCTACGATTGCTGTACGCGCACGGACGACGCGCAGTGGTCCCAATCACCAGCGCCGCAGCGCGGGATGTTACCCAGATTCGCGAGTTCTGTAACGACGGGGAGAGCATCGCCATCGAAGCCATTTCCCTCGAATAGCCTGGCGGTCCACCCTGCCGAGAGAAGAATCGACGACACGCAGACTTCCCAGTTCCCGGCTACGCCGCACGGGCCGAGAATATCAGAGAAGTCGAGAACGTCGGCTAGTAGTGTGCGCGACTCGCCACCGAATTGTCCCGTTTGTAGATCGTTACTCCGCCTGTACTTGGTCCGGTCAGGCCAGTGATAAGAATCCGCCAGCTCCTTGCGACTGCTCGATGACCGCCTAGGTGGTTTGACAGCCGGAGCCAAGTGTATTTCAATGGCGCAACTTCGCTTCATTCGCCACGTTGAAACAGTTCGCACGAGGAGGCTGAGCATGGTTAGGTGGTGGGTCATCCTGGTTCTCCTCCTTCCTCTTGGTTTCGTGTTTGCGTCCCGCGACTGCGTTCAAGAGATCATCGAACTGGAGAAGAAGTCCGGTGAGTCGAACGATGTCGACGAGTACACGGTGATCCCAGTTGGCGGGAACGCTTCGGCAATGACTCATCCCGGTGGATCGGAGACCGGACGGGCGATTCGAAGCCCTACCTGGGTGAACCAAGATTCGCCGACCAGCGAAGACTATTGGAGACTCGGCCTTGCCTTGCGCAAGAAGCGTCAAGTCGATGAAGCGATTGCTGCCTATAGAAAGGCCATCGAGCTTGATCCCGATGACGCAAGACCGTCCTACAGCCTCGCGCAGTCACTAAGATGGGACAAGCGTCAGCTGGATGAGGCGATCGCTTCGTATCGCATCGCCATTTCACTCGAACCGGACTTCGCACGCGCTCACCACAGCCTCGGCCATGCGCTATGGCATGAGGGCCGAGTTGGCGAGGCCATTGCCTCTTATCAAAACGCGGTTGCCTCATACAAGAAAGCCCCGCCTGTCGATAGCGCCTACGCAAGAGTCCAGATCCGCCTCGGCGATGCCTTGCGCAACGAGGGCCGCCTCGACGAGGCTGACGCTTCGTATCGTAGGGCTATCGAGCTCCGACCCGATGACGGGTGGGCTCACTACAACTTGGGACTGGCGCTGCGAGAGAGCGGCCATGAGGAAGAAGCACAACAAGAGCTGAACGAAGCGCGGCGTCTCGGCTATCGCCCAGATCGCCATCGCCTTCGAGATTACGAACCCAGCAAAATAGACCTGGAAGCAGTTTTCAACCGACGCGCTCCGAGTGACGGTCCCCAAAGCCGGGTTTTGAAAGTCAAGAGAAACACCGCCATCTACGAAGAGCCCAGGGTTTCGAGCAAGCGTCTTGCAAGACTGTCAGACGGCGAAACCGTTCGTGTCATCGGTAAAGCGGACGGTGATTTTTGGGAGGTCCAATATGGTGACCTTCACGACCTTCACGGATTCGTTCACGATGCGAAGCTAAACCGGTCGATCACTACGCCTGCCAGCGTGGGCGGTGATATCCGTCCGCCGAAGAAGATCAAAGATGTCAGCCCCGAATATCCCGAAAAAGCCAAGCAGGCGCAGGCCGAGGGTGCCGTCGTCCTCGAAGCGACCATCGATCCCAAGGGAAACGTTAGGAACGTGCGAGTTCTCCAATCCATTCCGCTACTCGATCAATCGGCCATCGAAGCTGTGCAGCAGTGGAAGTACGAGCCAACTTTCTTGGAAGGAGTTCCGGTCCCCATAAAGATGACGGTCACCGTGAGCTTCGCCCTTGGCAACTAACGCGAATCGTATCGGGTGAGTCTGTACGGTTGAACCCCGGAGTTCGAATCTATAAATTTCGTCGGTGAGCCTCGCTCCCGGAACCCGCCTCGGCCCTTACGACGTCGGTGACCCCATAGGCAGGGGCGCTATGGGCGAGGTCTACCGCGCTCGGGACGCCAAGCAGGGACTGTCCTGTTTGGACTCTTGTCCTCGTTTGGGGAGGAATGGCTGCCTTGGGATGGAGGCGAGAAGGTTGGTCGTAAGAACGTGTATGTCTGCGTGAAGGGTGAAGAGCCATAGTGTCCTTGCCAAACATACTAGGGTAGGACTCCCGATAGGATGAACACTGTTCTTAACCTGTTCGGCCTCCTCGCCCTTTGCTTAGGCGTAGCAGTCGGGTTCCCAATTCTCTTGAAATTGCAAGCCCGTGGATGGGCTCGAAGGAACGGACATCGCTTCGTCGTTGGGCGAATGGAGTGGGGAGGTATCGAGTTAGGCGGCCATGACTGGTCGTACGAACTTGGTGACCCCGACATTTGGCGCGGCTACTACTTCATTGTCGAGAACGACGAGAGGCTATGGCGGAACGCCGTTGCGCGCGGTTTTGCCGTTTCGTGGGTGAGCGATTTGTCGACCCTTACTAGTGTCAACATCCGTGAACCTGAATGGCGTCAACCTGATAATAAGCGGTGACGGGTGGAGGCGTCCATGCCCGCAGGAATCCGTAAAGTCGTGGACGAACCTAGCCGGTGTGACGCGCGGGGAATCGAGCGCGACTAGCCGTCGTCTCGGCGCTACCCGTCCGGCTCCCAGGGACCCTCCGCGCTTGGCTCCGGCTCACGTCTACCCCCGCGGACGAGAGACGGCCCGGCAAAGACTCGAACACGCGGTGATGTTCGTCTCCTCTGTCTCGTGGCTCCCTCCTGCTAGTTGCCTCATAACGTCGGCACCGGGCGTGGTGAGGTCCGAAGGACCTGAACATCTGTTAGGCTGGTGCCGCGAAAAATGAGCCTCACCGCCGGTCACAAGCTCGCCCACTACGAGATCGTCGAACCCATCGGCAAAGGCGGCATGGGTGAGGTGTACCGCTCCCGTGACACGAAGCTGGATCGTGATGTCGCGATCAAGGTTCTGCCTGAAGAGTTCGCGCAAGACGACGAACGACTCGCACGGTTCGAGCGGGAAGCAAAACTGCTCGCGTCGCTGAACCATCCGAACATCGCGAGCATTCACGGGTTCGAAGATAGCGACGGGGTGAGAGCGCTCGTCCTGGAACTCGTTGAGGGACCGACGCTTGCGGAGCGGATTCAGCAAGGTCCGATCCCGGTTGAGGAATCCATCGCCATCGCGAAGCAGATCGCGGAGGCGCTCGAAGCGGGCCACGAGGCAGGTGTCATCCACCGGGACCTGAAGCCCGCAAACGTGAAGGTGAGAGAAGACGGCACGGTGAAGGTGCTCGACTACGGGCTGGCGAAAGCGCTTGAAGGCGACGCACCGGTAGGTACGGATTCGGAGCTTTCGCAGTCACCGACCCTCACGCGCCAGGGGACTCAGATCGGCGTCATTCTCGGTACCGCTGCATACATGAGCCCGGAGCAAGCGAAGGGTAAACGCGTCGACAAACGCACCGACATCTGGGCGTTCGGAGCCGTCGCCTACGAGATGTTGACAGGAACACGAGCGTTTCATGGCGGGGATGTCTCTGAGGTTCTAGCTTCGGTGATCAAGAGCGAGCCGGATTGGGCCGCACTTCCTGGGGGAACACCCGAGTCGCTCCGTAGCGTCTTGCGACTGTGTCTCACGAAGGATGTCAAAGGGCGCTTTCGTGACATCGGGGATGCTCAGCTCGCGATCGGAGCGTTCGAGACCACCGCTATTCCGCAAGGCGTTGTCTCCCAGCCCGTTGGCTGGCGTCCCTCTATGGCGGTCGCTGGCGCATTGTTGATCGGTGTCATTACGGGGATTGCGGTTTGGAATCTGAAGCCTGAAACGCCACGGTCCGTCACACGATTTTCCCTTCCGTTACCGCCGGGCGTCTCATTGACAGGTACGGCTACTCACGTTGTGGCTATCTCTTCGGACGGGTCCCGCCTCGTTTATAGTGCGAACGAGCAGCTCTACCTCCGGGCCATGGACCAAATGGGGGCGACTCCTGTCCCGGGCACCGAGGGTGCTCGAAGTCCCTTCTTCTCTCCCGACGGTGAGTGGGTAGGATTTTATGCAGACGGCCAACTCAAAAAGATCGCCGTCCGTGGTGGCGCAGCCGTGAATCTCTGTGCGGCTCGGCCTCCGTTGGGTGCTCGGTGGGGAGCCGATGACACGATCGTTTTCGGGCAACGGGATGTTGGCATCATGCGGGTGTCCGCCGATGGAGGCACGCCCGAGGTTCTTATCCCGCTTGCGGGGACCGGAGAAGTCGGCCATGGCCCGCAGGTCTTGCCCGGAGAAAAAGCCGTGCTTTTTGCCCTTTGGGCGTACGGTACGAACTGGGATGACGTGCAGACCGTTGTGCATTCTCTCAAAACTGGTGAGACAAAGGTCCTGATCGAAGGCGGCAGAGACGCCCGCTACGTACCCACTGGGCACCTCGTCTACGTCTTGGATGGAACGCTTTTCGCAGTGCCCTTCGATGTGGACGCGCTCGAAGTGATGGGTGGTGCCATACCTATGGCAGAGGGCGTCATGACCGCGGGTGCGAGAACGGGTGCCGCGCACTTCAGCGTTTCGGACACCGGTGCCTTGGTCTATGTGACCGGCGGCAGCAGCGATCTAGGGGGCCGCACGCTCGTCTGGGTGGATCGGGATGGAAACGAAGAGGCGCTGGCAGCCGAGGCGCGTCCCTATGTGCAACCGCGTATCTCTCCCGATGGGGACCGTCTCGCCGTTGCTATCCGCGACCAGGAGAACGACATCTGGATCTGGCACTTCGCCCGCGAGACACTGACCCGGCTCACGTTCTCTCCCGGCGTGGACGCCTACCCAGTTTGGACGCCTAACGGGACGCAGGTGGCGTTCGGCTCTCAGCGTGACGCAAACGTTGACCTGTACTGGAAAGCGGCTGATGGCACCGGTATGGTCGAGCGACTGACCGAAAGCGAGAACCAGCCAGTTCCATACGCCTTCACACCGGACGGGAGCCAGCTGGTGTTTCGAGAAACAGGCGAGCAGGGCTTCAACCTCGGAGTGCTTTCCCTCGAGGACTCTTCGGAGCCCCTTCTGGCGACCGAGTTCAGCGAACGGAACGGTGAAATCTCTCCCGATGGCCGGTGGCTGGCCTACGAGTCAAACGCCTCGGGCCAGTACGAGATCTACGTGCGCCCGTTCCCGAACGTCGAAGATGGACAGTGGCCGATTTCGAGCGGCGGTGGTACGCGCCCCCTGTGGTCTCGGGACGGGCGCGAGTTGTTCTATCTGGCTCCCGGCGCAAGACTGATGGCGGTCAGTGTTGAGACCGAGACTGACTTTGTTGCCGGTAACGCCGAGGAGGTCTTCGGGGGGTACTTTAGCGGGGAGGGCGTCTCAGGCGGACGCACCTACGACATCTCCCCCGATGGCGAACGCTTCCTGATGATCAAGGAAAGTGCGGGCGGCGACTCGGCGGAGTTCATTCTCGTACAGAATTGGTTCGAGGAGTTGAAGCGACTCGTCCCCACCCCCTGAATCTCGAGCTGGTCCCCCCCGCGAGGGTCTCTCGGAATCGTCGCCGCCCCTAGTCCTCCGACTCGCTGGCTAGCGGCCCTGCCTTCGCAATCTCCTGTCGTGCCGCACCGTGCACGGTCGCGTACACCTCAGCCACGCATCGAATGTCGTCAAGCTGGTCAGCGGCTTCGGGTCCTAACGTCGGCACCGGGCGTGGTCAGGTCCGAAGGACCTGACATCTGTTAGGCTGGTGCCGCGAAAATGTCCCTCCCCACCGGTCACAAACTCGCCCACTACGAGATCGTCGAGCCCATCGGCAAGGGCGGGATGGGCGAGGTGTACCGCGCTCGGGACACCAAGCTCGAGCGCGATGTCGCAATCAAAGTCCTTCCGGACGAGCTCGCTGCCGACGCAGAGCGGGTCGCCCGTTTCGAGCGAGAAGCGAAGCTCCTCGCGTCGCTGAACCATCCGAACATCGCGAGTATCTACGGGTTCGAGTCGAACGCTCTCATTCTCGAACTCGTTGAGGGACCGACGCTAGCGGAACGCATCGAGCAAGGTCCGATCCCGGTCGACGAAGCCATCGCGATCGCGAAGCAGATTGCTGAGGCGCTCGAAGCGGGTCACGAGGCCGGTGTCATTCACCGTGACCTGAAACCCGCGAACGTAAAGGTTAGAGAGGACCGCACGGTGAAGGTGCTCGACTACGGGCTCGCGAAAGCGCTCGAAGGTGACACTCCGAGCGGTACGGACGCAGAACTATCGCAATCCCCGACCCTCACGCGGCAAGGAACGCAGATGGGCGTCATTCTCGGAACCGCTGCGTACATGAGCCCAGAGCAAGCGAAGGGCAAGCGTCTCGACAAGCGGACGGACATTTTCTCTTACGGTTGCGTCCTGTACGAAATGCTCACCGGGAGAAAGACATTCGATGGAGAGACGGCTGGAGAAACGTTAGCGGCGGTTATCAAGACCGAACCGGAGTGGGAGGCACTGCCGTCCTATCTATCGCCGACGCTTCACACGTTTCTAACGCGCTGCCTGGAAAAAGATCCTAAACGGCGCGTGCGCGACATCGGCGATGTGCGGTTGGCGATGGAAGGCGTGTTCGATAGCGTCTCCTCACCGCAAGGCGCTGTCTCCCAGCCAGTCGGCTGGCATCCCTCGATAGGCGTGGCGGCCGCTGGCGCATTGTTGCTCAGCGTCGTGGCAAGCGTCGCGGTTTGGAACCTGAAGCCCGAAGCGCCACGCCCTGTCGTGCGGTCTTCGCTTCCGTTGCCCCCCGACGTTTCACTGACAGGCACGGAGCGTCACGTCTTCGCTCTCTCTTCGGACGGCACCCGCCTCGCATACAGTGCCAACGACCAGCTCTATCTCCGCTCCATGGACCAAATGGAGGCGACGCCGGTTCGCGGCACACAAGGCGGTGCTCAAGGTCCGTTCTTCTCTCCCGACGGTTTATGGGTAGGATTCTGGGTAAGAGGCCAACTCAAGAAGGTCGCCATCCGTGGTGGTGCACCCGTGAGTATATGTGACATAGCAATAAATCCGCGGGGCGCTCGGTGGGGAGCCGAGAACACGATTGTTTTCGGGAACAGGACTGGCATCATGCAGGTGTCCGCCGATGGAGGCACGCCCGAGGTTCTCATCCCGATTACGGGAACGGAAGAGGTCGGCCATGGCCCGCAGGTTTTGCCGGGCGAAAAAAACGTGCTCTTTACCCTCGCGGTGGGTTTCAACTGGGACGACGCGCAGATCGTGGTACATTCTCTCGAGACCGGTGAGACCAAGGTTCTGATCGAAGACGGCAGAGACGCCCGGTACGTACCCACGGGGCACCTGGTCTACGTCTTCGATGGAACGCTTCTGGCCGTGCCGTTTGATGTGGACAAACTCGAGGTGACGGGCGGTCCCATACCCATGGCCGAGGGCGTCACGACCGCTGGTCCGGCATCGGGAGCCGCACAGTTCAGCGTTTCAGACACCGGTGCGTTGATCTATGTCTCGGGCAGCGTTCAACGAGAGGACCGCACGCTCGTCTGGGTGGATCGAGACGGAAGAGAAGAGGTGTTGGCAGCCGAGCCGCGTCCCTATGCGTATCTTCGTATTTCTCCAGATGGGGAAAGAGTCGCCCTCGATGTCCGCGACCAGGAGAACGACATCTGGATCTGGGACTTCGCCCGCGAGACCATGACCCGGCTCACGTTCGCTCCCGGCCAAGACATGTACCCAGTTTGGACGCGGGATGGGAGGCGGGTGGCGTTCACCTCTGAGCGTGACGGACCAAGGAACCTGTACTGGAAAGCAGCCGACGGCACCGGTACAGTCGAGCGCCTAAACGAAAGCGAGCACTCGGAACTGCCGAGCGCCTTCACGCCGGACGGAACGCAATTGGTGTTTTTCGAATTGGCAGCGGACGGGGTCCTCAACCTCGGCGTGCTATCCCTCGAAGGATCTTCGGAGCCGCTTCTGGCGACTGAGTTCGACGAACGGAACGCGGAGATCTCTCCCGACGGCAGGTGGCTGGCCTACGAGTCGGACTCCTCGGGCCAGTACGAGGTCTACGTTCGACCGTTTCCAAGCGTCGACGATGGGCGGTGGCTGATCTCGAGGGGCGGTGGTAGGCAGCCTCTCTGGGCTCCGGACGGTCGGGAGTTGTTCTATCTGGCTCCAGGCGCAAGTCTGATGACGGTCGATGTTCAGACCGAGCCTAGCGTTGCCTACGGCAACCCTGAGGAGGTCTTCGCGGGACGCTTCTCTGGAGGCCCTTTCGTACGCACCTACGACATCTCCCCCGATGGCGAGCGCTTCCTGATGATCAAGGAGAGCGACGAGACTTCCTCGACGGTGGAGTTCATCGTCGTCCTCGACTGGTTCGAGGAGCTGAAGCGGCGGGTTCCCACAAACCAGTGAGAAAATGTTGGCCGTACGTTGGTTCTTTCGAGTCCAACGCCGCTAAGCGACTGAATCTAAAAGAGCGGCGTGCGATTGGTGCCGAAGGGGGGATTTCGCATCATCCGACCGACACGATCCGCCATCATCCACGAAGAATCGAGCGCCGCTAGCCGTCGTCACGGCGCTGACTTATCCGACTCGCCAGTCAACGGCGCTGCCTCTGCTATCTCTTGTTTCGCGACGCCCAAGACCGTCGTATACGCGCCAGAAATGCTTCGGATGTCGTCAAGCTTGTCCGCGCCTTCAGGTCCTCTTGCGGACAGCGCGGACGGGGTGGACAGCGTTTTTCCTTTCTTGGAAGAAAAAGAAGAAGAGAGTAAAGAGTTATCGTCAAAACGCCGTCCGGTGCTGTCCCGCTGTCCAAGAATGAAGCCAGCGCGTGTCTGACTTCGTCGGCCTTGTCCGTCTATAGATAGTGAACCCTTCGAGCGCCGAATATGCCTTCGGCTAACAGAGAGATATGCCAGATGTTGTGGCGCACACAAGCGGCGTTACCCAAGTTGGTTGACTCGGGTAGAAGAGATCTTGCCGGTCATGTGTAAGTTGACACTCTCGCTCGCAGAAAGCGTCGATAGATTGGGCAGGTTTCAGCTAGAACAATCTCGGGGGGTTCCCGGGGGCGTTCGTGACGCTCGCGCTTCGTCAACTTGACGATACCCGACACGGAGGTCACCGATGGCAACCGAAAACCCTGGTCGTTGGCGTGAGCGTTGGGGACGGTTCAGTCAGGCGCGACGATGGTCGATCGTTCTCAAGCCGTTCGGATTCATCGAGTGGGGTCTCGAGTGGGCGGCCTATGGCCTTCGAAATTTAGCCCTTTTCGAAGTGCTGGGAAATCTGGCTAGACTTTCGATACTCGTTGGCGCCATCTCGTATTTGGCCGGCGGCGAGCTACGCAGAAAGCAGGCCGAGGACCAACGACTCGCGAAACACTATCAAGCGTGGCAAGCGATTAGTGCAGCGAACAACCAATCAGGCAGCGGCGGACGAAAGGACGCTCTAGAGTTGTTGTTTCGAGACGGCGTTAGCTTGACGGGAGTGGATGTGTGCTGCGACGCATATTTATCGCTTCTGGACTTGTTCGATGAGGAACTTGGCGTGACGCTCGACCACTCCAATTTCGACGGCGCGGATCTTACCGGCGCGGACCTCACGACGGCGCAGTTCAGGCGCGCAACGCTCAAGGGAGCAGATTTGCGCGAAGCAAAACTCGCCGGTGCGTCGTTCGACTTCGCGATACTCGCCAACGCTGATTTCAGCCGGGCAGACGTAGCTGGTACGCGTTTCGCCGATGCGGACCTCAGCGGTGCGATTCTCACTGGCGCGAACCTTCGCGGTGTGTACTTACGGAAGGCTAGCCTCGAAGGAGCGCACCTAGAGGGTGCTGATCTAACGGAAGCTAACTTGTATGGTGCAGATCTTCGCGAGGTGAAATTCAGTCAAAAAACCGATCTGTCGCGTGCCGACATGCGACTCGCGGACCTACGGAATGCCGACCTTTCCGGCACGAGCGTGACGCCGGACCAGATCTCCCTTGCCAGGCGAGACTCGACTACCACGCTCGTCACCGAGGTTTGTGCGGAATTGATGGGTCGTAATCCGTCCGCCGGCTGCAATGGGCTAGAACCACAGGAGAAACGTAATTCCCAGCAATTACCGGGGGCGTGGAGCCCTGCGCCAAAACCGTCCAGGCACTGAAGGATCAGGGACAATCTAAGGAGCGTTCCGTTTTCCTCTTCTGGTGATCCAATCCGCTGCCGCTTCGCGCATTCCCTTATGCGAGACGGCTCGTGCGGAGCGGCGCCTGCGAATAGGAAGCTCGCCGGTCATCCCCCCTCACATCGACCCTACCGCTTGACTCTGCGTCTCTGCCCAGTGATGCTTTCGCCGTGGCGAATCCAGAGCACCTCGCGAAGTTGAAGGAGGGTGTGGGGGCGTGGAACGAGTGGCGGCAGCTTGCTGGAGGATATCTGAAGTGTGAGCTTCAGCTAGCGCCTCCAATTGGCACCCTCGGTGATGCGGTGGCCCGTGGGGAGTTCGACACTGACTTGCGGACCGCAAACCTCGAAAACGCGAATCTTCGCGGCGCGTATCTCGAACGATCCAACTTCAGCATGGTGAACCTCGCCGGTGTGGACCTACGGTCCGCGAACCTCGGACACGCGGACCTCGGAGACGCAGACTTCTCTGGGGCGGACGTTAGAACAGCAGAGTTCTATGAGGCGAACCTCCAACGGGCGGACTTCAGAGATGCAGACCTCAGAGGAGCCGACTTTCGTGGGGCCCACCTTGGCGAAGTAGAGTTCCGAGGAGCCAAGTTGCGAGCGGTGGACTTCCGAAACGCAAACCTTACGAGAGCCGACCTCCGAGGAGCGAACCTTGCCGGGGTGGACCTCGGAGGAGCGAACCTCAGCGAGGCTCGACTTCACGGTGTGAAACTCGACGAGGCAGTTTGTTTCTCGACGGCCTTCACTAATGTCGACCTGGTCGACACGATTGGGTTAGAAACAATCGAACACCTCGGCCCTTCTTCCCTAGGGACTGACACCCTAGCTAGAGCAGAAGGCACACTCCCCATAGCGTTCTTGCGTGGCTGCGGACTCCCCGACTGGGAGATTGAGGCAGCACGACTTTATGCATCCGATCTTTCTGCCAGCCAAAAAACGGACATACTCTATCAAGTCGATCGACTGCTTTCCGAAAGCCCGATTCAGATATCGCGGTTGTTTGTCTCGTACTCGTGGTCGGACTCTCTGTTCGTAGACCGCTTGGGCGGCAAGTTCGATGAACTCCACGTTCGCTACTGGCGAGACAAGAAGGACGCCACGGCGGGCCGCTTGGACAAGGTCATCGACCGCGCGGTCCGTTTGAATCCAACCGTGCTGCTCGTCCTCTCGAAGAACATCGAGAATGCGCCTTGGATTGAGTACGAAGTCGACAGAGCCGTCGAAATTTCGCGCGAGCTCAAAAGGGACGTACTTTGTCCCATCGAACTTGATCGTTCTTGGTTAGCGAACGACAGCCTCTCGGGTCAGCTGAAGGCTCAGATCAAGAAATATAATGTGCTCGACTTCTCGGACTGGCGGAACGAAGAGTCGTTAGATCGCCAGATGAAGAAGCTCATCGATGGTTTGAATCTCCATTACCAGGACCCCAAGAGCTTGTAATGGCCAACCCCGAACACCTCGCGAAACTGCTGGAGGGAGTCGAGGCTTGGAATGACTGGCGACCGCAGAACCGCGACATCGCGCCGGAACTCTCCCAGACGGATCTCAGTGGGGCAGACCTCCGCCGGATGAACCTAGGTCGGGTGAACCTCGGCGGAGCGAACCTCAGTCGAGCGAATCTGAGCTCTACGTTTCTCACACAGGCGAATCTCTTGAGGGCGGACCTAAGCGACGCGAAAGTCCTGGGGGCTTACCTCCACAAAGCGAGAATCGAACACGCGAACGCTTTCAAAGCCGACCTGTCCGGGGCCGACCTGTCCGAGGCGGACCTCACTGGAGCGAACCTCGGTAGCGCGAACCTGAGGAATGCGAAACTGGAGAAGACAAATCTTGAGGACGCGAGTCTCGCCAATGCACACCTCGATTCGGCGGATCTCAGACAAGCAGAGCTGCGTACAGCCTGCCTTCTCAGGGCGCATCTGGTAGGCGCCGACCTCATAAAGCAAATCTCATCCAAACAGACCTTCGTGAGGCTGACCTCCATGGGGCGAGTCTTATGGGCGCGAAACTCACCGATGCCTACCCGATCGCCGCGAGCCTTGTTGATGCGGACCTAAGCAGTGCAGACATCCGTCATACCCAGCTTCTAGCGGCTGACCTCAGCGGCGCGATATGCGTTGACACCGCCTTCGTCAGTGTCGACCTGTCAACGGTGAAGGGACTGGAGCAGGTTCGTCACCTCGGGCCATCAAGCCTCGGCATCGGCACGATCTACAAATCGAGAGGGAACATCCCGTCGGAGTTTCTCCGAGGATGCGGATTGCCCGACAACCTGATCGATAGAATTCCTTCGCTCCTAGCGCCCGTGCAGTTCGATTCTTGCATTGTGAGCTACAGTCAAAAAGACGAGGAATTCGCTCAACGGGTTCACGCTCGTCTCCGAGACGCGCATGTGCCGGTGTGGCTTTCGCCCGAGGAGCTGAAGGCGCGCTGGAAGAATCACGAGCGGCGCACCGAGCTCCGATACATCGATAAGCTCCTTGTCGTTCTGTCGAAGCAGAGCATGGCGAGCGAATGGGTTGAATCCGAGATTGCTGAGGCCTACAACCGGACAGGTCTTCTCGCGATCCGTCTCGTCAGCCCTGGCAAGATCGAGCGCTGGAGGGCCGTCAACACTATTAGCGGAAGGGATGTAGCCGAGGTTATCCGTAAACGCGAAGTCCTCGATTTCTCGAACTGGAAGGACCACGACAGCTTTGAGACTGAGTTCAAGAAGCTGCTCGACGCGCTGAAGAAGGAGAGAATCGCTGCGGTGGAGGGAGAGTGACTTGTTAGCCCGCGGAGCCTCGCTGGGAATCGGACAACGCGAAGTTCGAGGCGGCATTTGAGAAACTCGTCAGGGCGCTAAGGGCCGATGCAGGGGCAAGGGAGACACCGCGGGAGTCGAAGTTGTAAGAGGCGAAAGTTTCGAACAAAATGTGACGCGTGCGGCTCTGGAATGATCGCGCAGTTGCTAATCCTTATGAGACAGCCAGCTCCGCCCGGTCGGAATGTGTCGGTTTAGCAGACATTCGCTTTAATCTACCAAGATGCCCGGCATTTTCATCTCCTACCGACGCGCGGACAGCGCGGGGTGGGCAGGCCGGTTGTATGACCGCCTCGTCGCGCATTTCGGCAACGAGAAAATATTCATGGACATCGACGCCATTGAGCCAGGAGTCGATTTCGTCGAGGTTATCAACGACAACGTCGGGTCCTGCGATGCACTGATCGCCATCATTGGAACCCGGTGGTGGAATGCAGCCGACGAAACCGGCAATCATAGACTCGACAACCCCAACGACTTCGTGCGCCTCGAGATTGCGGCGGCATTGATACGCGGAGTCCGAGTGATTCCTGCTCTCGTTGAGGGTGCCACGATGCCGCCGAATGAACTCCCTGAACCGTTGGAACCGCTCCGCCGTCGCAACGCTATCGAAATTGGTCCTCGGTTTCACCCAGAAGTGGACCGCCTCATTCCGGTGCTCGAACGGGTACTAATAGATGCTGACAAGCGGCGCGCCGAGGCCAAACGCCGGAAGGAGCAGGAGCGCCAGGAAGCTCTGGAAGCCCAAAGGAATCGGGAAGCGGACGAGCCCCGTCGAGGCAGTGACGGCAGAACAGACGACAGGCGCTCGGCCCCAGTTCAGGTCGAGGCGGCACCCCGTCAGTCGTGGTTTAGCCATGTGGTGCAGAGTTTGTCGGGTGCACCGACTCTCGCCGGGATTGACATCGGCTCGAGAGCGATAAAACTCGTTGACCTCCGACTGGATTCCTCGAACTCCTGGCTCCTCACGAACGTCGGGCAAGAACTAATAGCGCCAGGCGCAATTGTCGATGGGCGTATCTTGGATCCGCAGGAGGTCGCTTCCGCTATTGAGGTGCTCGTCAAGAAAAGCCCGTCCAAGACCAAAGACGTTGCGACGGCTGTCAGCGGCAGCTCCGTCGTGGCGAAGACGATCGTGCTGCCGTCGATGAACGACGAAGAGCTCGCGGAGGTCATCCATTGGGAAGCGGAGCAGTACATTCCCTTCGACATCCAGGATGTGAACTTGGACTACCAGGTGCTCGCCCCCGGCAAACCAGGCGGCAACATGGACATCCTTCTCATCGCGGCCAAGAAAGATAAGATTAACGACTACCAAAGCGTCATCACTCAGGCTGGTCGGAACCCCGTCGTGATGGATTTCGCGGCTTTCGCGATTCAGAACGCTTTCGAAATGACTTACGGCACCGGTTCGGAAGACCTCATCGCACTTGTCAACATAGGGGCTGCTGAGACCAACATCAACATCATCCGACATCACACGTCAGTCTTCATACGCGACCAGGCCGTGGGCGGAAACAGGTATACGGAGGCCTTGGAGAAGCAACTCCACGTAGGCTTCAACACGGCAGAATTGATTAAACAGGACCGTGATTCCAGCGACGAGGCGCTAGACAAGATATGCGGGGAGGTAACGGCATCCGTTGTGGAGGAGCTCAACAGCGTATTCGATTTCTTTTACGCGACGACCTCACAGAATGCCATACACCGTATCGTCCTCAGCGGAGGAGCAGCTCGCACGAGAGGACTGGTCGAGGCGATGGCTGATCGTTTCGACTGTCCAGTCGAGATTCTCAATCCCTTCCGAAACCTGACTTCCGGAAGCTACGACGCCGCACACCTGGAGGAAATCGGTCCCGCGTTCGCCGTCGCGGTCGGATTGGCGATGCGACGGGCCAACGAGTAACCGTGGGTGCTGCGGATAAGTTCGACCGCGCGATGCGGTTCGTCTGGGGCTCCCTTTCGAAATGACCTCGGTTGAAGACTACTTCCTGGCTTAGAACTTCACAGTAAGAGTCGCCGGTCGATGGTCGCTCGGATACAGGGTCCGCTTGGGCTTTTTGTTCTTGGTCCAATCTCCCGAGTTCTGCTTGAGGTAAGCGGTGTGCTCGATTTTCGCAGTGCTAGGGAGAACTCGTAGACCCGTATTCTTCAGAAACTCGGGCGTGACAAGGAGGTGATCCAAAAGAGGTTTCCTCAACACCTTGTCGAGCTTGTCGAAGAAGATGGCTGAGAATCGTTTGTTCATCGGCCCACGTTCCACAACGTTCGTCAGGATCCGGTTGAGATGCTGGATGTCGCCTCGAAGCCGGGACAAGCAATCCGTGCTGAAGAATCGTTTCTCGAAAAAGTCCACGCCAGGACCGTCGTTGAGGTCGCCCGCAACTAGCATACGGCCCTTGACCTCTGCGTTGAACGGGTGAGCCTGCACGTGCCCGCGAAGCAACGATGCCTCCTGGAGAATCCTGGCCCTTTGTTCCAAGCCCTCGGCAATGCCCCGTCGCCTCTTTTCGGGATCACTCGACTTTGCGTTCGATGATTGGAAGCTGAACTTGGACTTCACGTGCAAGCACACGACGGAGAACGAACCCTTGTTTGTCTTGAAGAGCACCTCCACTGGGAGCCGCGAAAACTTCTTGTCCTTGAAGGCGAACTTCCCTGTCTTCTCATCATGGTCGATGAACGGATAACTCCATTGAGTGGCGTTGAAACCAATTACGTTTGCCGATTGGAGACCCGGGAAGTCTCTAAACAGAACATAGGGTTTTTGTGAGCCTCCCGTTTCACCTCGAATCGTGGTCCAGTTTGAGTCCACGTACTTCGAAAGGAAGTTCTCCATCTGGTTCTTGCGAGTGGGTCCTTCCTGAACACATAGGATCTCGGGTTTCAGGTCTCTGATAACCGCAGCTACCTCTTCGCCACCCCGTCGAAAGCAGGGACAACCTGCGCCTGGGTATCGGCAAACCAGTTGTGCATGTGTTCGATATTCCACGTCATGACTTTGATTTCGGGCATGGGTCTCCTCGATCGGGATAGAAAGGCTCCCTCGGTTTGTCGGACGGACGGAACGAGGAGATTCGGAGATACGTCTATCGGACTCGACCATCGAGGTTGCCGCAGCGGCGGAATGAGTTCAACGTGCTGATTCGTTTGTGGAGGCGGAGGCCAGATAGATTCGGAGCAGCGTCAAACGAGCTAGTTCTTGGCTTCGTCGAGCAAAGCACGGTACTCGGCGGCCTTCTCCGGCTTGCCCCACGCCGTATACAGTCGCGTGAGGCGTTCGGTAGCCTCGACGGTCCGTGTGTGGCCTTCCCCGAACTCGCTGAGCATGCCTTCATACGAGAGCACTAGTTTATCTTCCGCCTCTGGGAAACGCCTCATGGCCAGGAGGCAGGCGCCCCACTGCCCGACGAACGAAGAGCGGTACCAATGGTCATCGGCGACCGATGATACCGAACGCTCCACGATCGTTCGACTCAGGGCCTCGGCCTCTTTGACGCGACCTTCGGACAGCATCAGACGCGAGTAGTTGTTCTGGCTATTGAGAGTGTTCGGATGAGACTCTCCCAACCGTCGTTTTCGAATCTCGATGCTTCTCCGGTAGGCAGTCTCCGCTTTCACTGGGTTGCCCGTAACAGTGTACAGCAGTCCCAAGTTGTTCAAGACCGACGCGACGAGAGGGTGGTCCAGACCGAGCAATTCTTCGCGCAACTCAAGAGATCGACCATAAGACAGTTCGGCGCTCCCATAGTCCTTCATTCGGTAGTACAGGAGCCCGAGGCCATTGTGGCTATGGGCGACCTGAGGGTCCTGGGCGCCAAGGACCTGTTCTCGAACGCCTAGAGCTTCTCGCATGAGTTCTTCTGCAGCCTCGAAATCTCCCTCTTCCGATTTGATAGAACCAATGCTGTCGAGAACGGCGGCAATGTAGACATGCTTATCGCCGTGAATTTCTCGAAGAATTGCCAACGCCTCCCTGAAGAGCGCTTCTGCTCTCTCCCTGTTCCCATTCGCTCTTTGAAACAGCGCATAATTGTTCAACGTGGTCGCGAGGTCTTCCGCACTCTCTGGGGTTCGGGTACTACGCCCAAGTTCCACAAGCTCTGCAAACAACGGCTCGGCCTCGTCTAGCTTCCCACGGTCGTAGAGAAGGAGCGCCAGGTCGTTCAACAGGTCACTACGCGACGCTGTGGCGTCGTTCTTGCCGCCCAACATCTCAAGCGCGCGGTGATAGAGGCCCTCAGCTTCGTCGTAGTCTCCCTGAGCTCTCGCAAGTCTGCCCTTCTGCGCCAGGCTCTCCGCAACCGATGGATGGACGCTGCCGAAAACGCGCTCCCTCAGACGTAGGGCTCGACTAAACTGCGCGTCGGCTTCTTCGAACAGTCCCAAGCTCAGATAGGTTGTGCCGACAGTACTGCGAACCTCGGCCTCAACTTCCAATTGCCCCGCCAGTGACCCGCCATCAATCTCACCGACAGCCTCGTCCAAGAGGTCTTTTACGGTCATTCTCGGACCCTCGCCCTCGGACGGATTCGGAGCGGTCAGTATTTGCTGTAAGACGGAACTGATAGCGCTGGCGCGTTCCGCCTCTCTCGTTGCCTGCTCGGCGCTACGACGCGCGCTCAGTAGTCCGTAAGTAGCCAGCGCGACTCCAACCGCCAGGGCCAAGAATGTCGCAGCCCCCGCGAAAGCGCCCAACTTGTGCCTTGTGACGAATTTCCGAACGCGGTAAGTGGTACTTGGCGCCCTCGCGCGAATGGGTTCATCGTTGAGGTAACGGCCAACGTCGAGCGCAAGTGCGTTGGCAGTCTCATAGCGTCGGGTCCGGTCCTTCTCAAGAGTCTTCATCGTGATCCAATCGAGGTCACCCTTGAGTTGAATGGCTAGCGTCCTCACCGCCACCCTACGGTTGGAAGCTGAGGTTGTCGATTGTTCCCCTAGCCCATTGACTTTCGTACTCGGCTTGTCCGGATCCTCATTCCGAAGCTTCCTTTGAATCTCGGCGAGCCCGGCCTGACGAAGCTCTCTCGAGTCGAAAGGCCTTGCTCCAACTAAAAGCTCGTACAACAACACTCCGAGCGAATACACATCGGTGCGGGTATCGATGTCCAGGTTGGTCATCTCGGCCTGCTCGGGGCTCATGTATTCGGGGGTCCCGATCAGCTGGCCAAGCTCGGTGGCGACGGTGCGCTCTGTCAGCCGCTGCGACGTCGCCTTGGCCACACCAAAATCGATGATCTTGGGCACGGGCTTGTCATCCTGGACTGCGACGAGCACATTCGACGGCTTGATGTCCCGATGGATGATTCCTTTCTGATGAGCGTGCTGAACTCCGTCACACACGTGGATGAATAGATCGAGCCGCTCCTCAATCGTCAACCGGTGTTTGTCGCAGTAGTCGGTTATAGGAATACCGTGGACGTATTCCATCGCGAAGTAGGGCCGGCCCTCGTCCGTCGCGCCTGCATCAAAGACACTCGCAATGTTGGGGTGGTTCATAAGAGCCAGCGCCTGACGCTCCGATTCGAACCTCGCAACCACCGCCTTCGTGTCCATGCCCCACTTGATGAGCTTGAGAGCGACCTTGCGGCGGACAGGCTTTTCTTGCTCTGCCTCGTAGACGACGCCCATTCCGCCTTCACCGATTTCGCGGAGCATGCGGTACGGACCGATGCGGTCGGGGGTCTTGGAGTCCGGGCTCAGTGGTTTGATGGCCGTGGACTTGTCTACGGTGACAGGTTCGACACCTTCTTCAGAGGCGATGAGGGTTTCGACTTCTTTGCGGAGGCCGGGATCCATGGCCGCGAGCAACTCATGGCGCTGACCTGGGTCAACCGCCCTCACGGCAACGACAAGCCGCTTCGCCTGCTCTTCGGTCATTTGAACCCTCAGCGAAGACTCTCCGCGGAGCCTCGCTTCAGGGATTCTACGCGCCTCTGAAGTCCGGCTTCAATCGCGAGAAGGAGTGAGAGGTAAGAGAGATGCACACACCCCGGGAGAGCTTTCAGGTCCAGTGAACAGACGCGCTGTATCGACGCTGCCTCGCAGCTCCGATTCAGCTCAGTTTTGCACCAGTTTCGGGGAGCAGGTCATCCCCCCTTCGGCACCAACCTTCGCGAGCTTCGATTGGCAGGCCAATCAGCGAGCGGAGGTTGCGCACCGTAGCCTTGGCGAAGGTGGGCGGCCCGCCCCGAACTCAGTCGTTGGTAGGAACGAGCCGCTCGAGTTCCGCGAACCAATCGAGCACGACGTGAACCTGCCCGCGTGTGGCGCGTGTCGACTGCGCCAGCATCAAGAATCTTTGGCCGTCCGGAGAAACATCGTAGTACGGATTACCACCCGTTGAAGGAGGCGAGTAGCTGCCCTCGAAGAGGGGCCGGGGTGTCCCGGCGGTGAAGGTCCGGTCGGTCGTGACTGGGACCACCATTACACGGTTCTCGCTACGATAGAACAGCTCTCCACTTTGTGGCGACCAAAGGGGCGCACGGCCGCCGTCCGTCGAGATCGTCCATTTGCCCTCCGCCTTCGGATAAGGCCGGACGTAAACTTCGTGTCGCCCGGACTCGTCGGAGACGTAAGCAAGCCATCGACCGTCGGGAGAGAAGGCTGCACCCTGCTCTTGGGCGGAACCCGTTAGAAACGGAACGGGCTGGCCTCCGACGGGCAGTACCCAGATGTCATTGGTGTCCCCGAAGGCCAGCGTTCGTCCGTCCGGCGACCAAGAAAACGGGAACTGGAGTCCTTCTCGTTCCAAAAGAAGCTCGGGCTCGCCGCTCCCATCTGACGGCGCCCAAAACAGGTCGTAGTTCATGTTGAGGTTCTTGGACCTGGAGAACGTGACCCGTCCGCCGTCCGGTGTCCACAGGGGATAAACGCTCTCTCCCGACGACCGTGTCAGCCGCGTTCGGGTCCCGCGCTCGACGTCGTGCACCCAGATGTCGAGCCGTCCTCTCGTGTCGACCGCCACGACAGCTCGGGCGCCACCGGGTGCCAACCGCGGGTAGCGGTACATCGCGGGTTCTTCGACGACCGGTGTCTCGCGACCCTCCCGACTGACCCAGACCAAAGTGGAGTTCGGTCGAACCGTCGGCAGGTACACGAGCGTGCCGTCCAGGCCAATATCGAACGTGCCGACCGCGCCGGGTCCCGCCGAACCGTCCTCCAAGATCGCAACCGGCTCACCCGTGAGCTCGAGACGATCCGCATCGAAAGGCGCCGCGAGAAGACTCTGTGTCGACTCATTCCCCTGAAACACGACATGTCCCGTCGTTGCGTATCGAGCTTGGCTACCACCTATCAGGAGACGATGCTCGCCGGTCGTTAGGTCCAGTATGGCCAGTTGGGGTGGGGCGGACGTCGATTGGACGGTGAAGATGATGGCCTTTCCGCGAGGGAGAAAGGATGGAAAGGTATGCGTGACCTCGCCCTGGTCGCTGTTCAAGGCGCTGAGGGGGGCCGGAACGCCCCCAGACGATGAAACGCGTCGGAGGTGCGAGCGGCGGCTTGCGAAAACGATGGTGCCGTCCGGCGCCCAGCTTCCGCCCAATGGATCGGGCACCTCACATACGACCACTGGCGGGCCGCCGGTGAGCGGTACCTTCTTGAGTTGTTGGTTGGCGAAGTAGCCAACCCAAATGCCGTCCGGCGAAAAGAAAGGAAGTCTTGCTTCCTCCGTGCCGGGAAGAGGTTTCGCTTCGAGCGCATCCCAGCTTCGGTGAAACAACTGTCGGACGCCGTTGCTGCTGCCGGAATACACGAACCCGGTTTCGCGCGGCGATACCGCGAGGCCGACGTCGACGGCCTGACTGACCGAGGACAGCTCGACCGCGAAACGCGCGGGACTTCCCTCCGGGAGCGCCTGGCTTCGAACTAGATGCGAGACCACGAAGCCGGTTAGAGCGGCAGTCACTGCAATCGCTGCGACGAGCCAGGCGACGCTGGGGCGTGGTCGAGCCGCTGGCCGCACCAGCGTGTCCGCTTCGCCGATCGATTGCAGCTGCAACTTGGCGTCGTGCGCGCTTTGCATCCGCTCATCGGGGTCCTTCGTCAAGCACTGATTGATGAGGCGATCTAGTGTCGGCGGCGACAACGTGGACGTCTCCGATGCCGGTGGAGGCTCCGAGCTCATGATCGCCGTGATCAAGCTCGCCTGGCTCTCTCCGGCGAAAGCTTTGTTTCCCGTGACGATTTCGTAGAGAACGGTGCCCAACGCGAAGAGGTCCGTCCGCGCATCGACGCCGTCGCCCTCCAATTGCTCTGGCGCCATGTACTGGAGCGTTCCGACGATCGCTCGCTCTTCCGTGAGGTTCTGCTGGCGCGTCGGGGCGTCGGAGTCATCCGCGTTCGCTGGCGACGTCATGGGCTTGGCCAGCCCGAAGTCGAGAAGCTTCACCCCTTGCTTCGTGAGCATGATGTTGCCGGGCTTCAAGTCGCGGTGAACGATACCGGCCCGATGCGCTTTGGCCAGGCCATCCGCGACCTGAATCCCGCAATCGATAGCCTTGTCGAGCGGCAGTGCTCCTTTCTTCAAGCGCTCGGCCAACGTCTCGCCCTCGATATGTTCCATTACGAGATAGCGGATGCCGTCCTGCTCGCCTACGTCGTACAGAGTACAGATATGAGGGTGATTGAGCCGCGATATGGCCTTCGCCTCGCGTTCGAATCGCGCCCTTCGTTCAGCGCTCTCGGCAAAGTGCGGCGGAAGAACCTTAATCGCGACCGACCGGTCGAGCCGGGTGTCGTTGGCCTTGTAGACTTCACCCATGCCCCCGGCTCCGATCGGCGAGACGACCTCGTAGGGGCCAAGGCGTGTTCCTTTGGCGAGGGACATCGTTGCGGCAATCTAACGGTTCGAGCAGTCGGCTTCAACTGTAGGGATGGGCTCGATGGTCACGGAATCTACGGAAACGGTGGAAACGACACCGCTAAACTCCTTCGGTTTCGGTGTCTCTCCCGGCAAATCCATGAAAACACGGGACCAGTGGAGCAAGCGGAAACGGTACTGAATAGATAAGCGAATCCCCCCTTCGGCACCAACTCGCAGCCGATTCCACGGGCTCAACAAGTTACGGGAAGTAGCGACCAGTCTTGACCACATTCTGACCACACCAGAAAGCGGTTACGCGTGTATCGTCGAACGTCCTCGGCGCGCCCCCCCCTTTGCCGCCGCGGGCGCTTGGATGTGCCGCGCTGTCTGAGCTCGAGCGCGGTGAACAACGCGTTGTGTCGGGGAAGAAAGCGTCTTGATTTTTCAAGAAGCTCAAGCGCCGTAGGCTTTTTGGGAGCTCGCGCCGTTGTCTCAGCGCTTCGTTTACCTGAGCGCAGCCGCGTGGCCGAAGATACTCGTCGTGACTTTCCGCATCTTGTGCTCGACGTCGCCAATTTGACAATACCGGCCCGACCCACTTTTCCAAAGAGTGGTACGCTTTGCTTTCGTTGTGAAGGGACAGTTAACACCGGAAAGAACGAAGCCAACTAAGCCTTCGTTCGCAAGGAGCGTCCGATGACTTTCGCATTGGTTCCGTTACTCATGGTTGTGACTGGCGGTTTCGTGGGCGGTGCGCCGCAGAAGCCCTTCGAGAAGTTTCCCATCACGGAAGAATTCATCGAGGCGGCTTTCGAGTCCGGCGGCGACCAAGAAACGAGTGAACTAGGTCTTCACTTCTCCCATCGGTTTCGAGGAGCTGTGTCGCCGGGCACCGCCACAACGCCCTCTCCCGACCCGTTCAACCAAACACCCGGCCCCTCGTACCAACCGGGGTCGGTGGTTCGAGTCGTCCTCTACTCTCCTTTCGCCTGGATTCAACAGCAAACAAGGTGGGCGGCCGAAGAGAACCGTCCCTTCAACACGACCACGGCGTCGGAGTTCGAACACCGTTGGCTCAGAATGCTCTTGATTGGGAATCTCGAGGCCGCGGGGGGAGAGCGGAAGGTCGATGTCGGAATTGTTCTTCACGGAACTGGGAAGAACGAATCTCACATCGTCACACCGATGAAGCTACACGAGGACTCCACCTGCGCTCTGCGACGCCTCGGCGACGCGAGGCTCCCGTGTCGCGTTGCGTACTTCGATATGAACCAAGTCACCGAGCTCTCAGCGATCGACAAGAAGAAGGAGTTCTTCGTGCTCGTGATTCACGAGAGCGGCGACGAGAAGAAGTTCAAAGTCAAATCGAAACAGTTCCATTTGCTACCGTAGCCTTCTTTCTTTTCACAGCTCAAAAGATTTGCGCTCATGTGAGTCTACGTGTTGCGCGCGTGAGGATGCAGTCCGGTAAGACCTAACTTCTGTTAGGCTGGAGCCCCGAAAATGTCCCTCCCCGCCGGTCACAACGTCGCCCACTACGAAATCGTAGAGCCAATAGGCAAGGGCGGAATGGGTGAGGTGTACCGGGCGAAGGACACGAAGCTCGACCGCGACGTGGCTATCAAGGTTCTGCCGGAAGAGTTCGCGCAAGACGACGAACGCCTCGGCCGGTTCGAGCGTGAAGCAAAGCTCCTCGCGTCGTTGAACCATCCGAACATCGCGGGCATTCACGGATTCGAGGAGTCGAAGCGGCTCGTTCCCACCAACGACTGAGACACGTTGGCCGCACGAATCCCCATTCATTTACTTAAGTCTGGCAGCCGGAGAGTTCACAGTTTGGTAAGTTCTAAGGATCAAGAATCCCAGGAGAGCGCCCACATGAATCTCGTCATTCACGTGGAGACTCGCGCCGAACCATTTGTGTACGAGTGTAGGAAGCCGCGTGTCAGGATCGGGAAATTGCGCGGCAATGATGTTCTTATTCGCGGCGAAAGGTACTGCGCCCGAAACCAAGCAGCACTCCAACTGTGTGATCGGAACTGGTACCTCGAGGACTTGGGGAATAACACGAATATGCTACTGAACGGATCGAGAGTTCCACCCGACGCGCCGCGCCGTCTGGAGGTGGGCGATCAGATTAGCGTTGGAGATACCATCATCACTATCCAACGTATCGACATGTGAACTTGCGGCCTGCCTGCCCTTTGCTCACCGCACGGCAGGCGGGGTTGTAACTGTTCCGGCGTACCGATAGATTCTCACCGTGACGCTCGCCTCCGGAACCCGTCTCGGCCCCTACGAGGTTCGTGAGCCCATCGGCGCGGGTGGCATGGGAGAAGTCTACCGAGCCCGCGACATAGTTTTTAGAGTACATGGAGCACTTCATTGAAAACGGTTTTACGTCGATGTCCGTCACGGTATCTAACGGAAGCGACCGTTCAGTAGAAGAAGTCTTCGAGCGCGTTCAATTTTTCAATCAGTATTTGGAGGGCCGCCCTAAAAGATACGTGCAAATCAAGTCCCTGATCGATTTCGAAGCTGCAAAGCGGCAGGGGAAGCTAGGTGCTTTCTATAACTTCCAAAGCATGAACGGATTTGGTGAAGACCTTGGCAACGTCAAGAAATATTATGACCTTGGCTTGCGTACGGCGAATTTCACGTACAACGTCGATAACGCCTATGCGGGCGGTGCTGTATCGAACGACGATGGGTCCAACGACGGGCTTACTGAGTTGGGCAAGTTGTTTGTCGCTGAGATGAACCGTGTAGGCATGGTCGTCGATTGTTCCCACTCCAGCAATCAAACCTGTATTGACGCCGCGACACTTACCACCAAGCCGATGATCATGTCGCATTCTAACGTGTCCACCTTTCAGCCGATCGGTCGCAACGCTTCAGACGAAGCCATCAAGGCCGTCGCGGCGACAGGTGGCGTTATCTGCGTCAACTTCATTGGTGGTTTTCTGAATCCACACGGTGATGCTAGGCCCATGAGCATCGCCAAACACATGGAGTACGTGAAGAACTTGGTTGGTGCCGAGGCTGTCTGCGCTGGCTCTGATTACGTCTACAACTACGCTGGTACTCTGGATTGGATCTTGAGGAATCCGGAGGAGTTTCCACCTGAGATGGGATATGCAACGCCGTCCCATATGGGGATGCCTGGTGAAATCTGGGGTGCGGTCAAAGTTTTGGAAGACGTCTACGGCTGGACCGGGAGGGAAATTCGAGGCCTCCTAGGCGAGAACCTTTTGCGCGTCTACAGCGCGAACTGGGAAGAGGGCACAATATGAACCGCGCCGGGTTTTCAGGAGACTCTGGGGTGCGGCACTACTCGTCGCGCAGGGCTTCGATCGGCTGGATGCGCAGACCCTGCCGCACCGGACCGGTCGCCGCGATCACGCCGATGGTCATCATTAGGAAGACGACGAGCGGCAGCAGCATCGCGCGGTAGTTCAGCACCATGTCACCTTCGAGGCTCTGCTCCAGGCCGACCGCGGCGATCAAGCCGAGGACCGCGCCGGCGCCCAGCTGGGCCAGGACGCGTGAGAAGATGCCGACAATGATCCGGTTACGATTGGCGCCCAGCGCCGCGCGAATGCCGATCTCGCGCCGCCGCCGCGCCACCGTGAACGACATCAGCGAGTAGATGCCGGCCGATGAGAGCAGGATCACGCTCAGGATCACCAGCACGAGGCTCACGCCGATCAGCCGCATCATGCCCTGAGCCTGCTTGAGCGCGATTTCGGCGGTCGAGACGTCGAGCAACAGCACGTCTGGATCGATCGACGCGCTAAGGTCGCGCAGTGGATCGGCGAGCGCCGCCGGATCGGCGAGCGCCGCCGGATCGCCGGTGCGCACGCGCACGTTGAGGCGGGTGGGATACAGGTCGTCAGCGGCGGTGGCGTGGTAGACCCGGCCTTCCGACTCGTCGTCGAACGGTCCGGGAACCGGGAAGTTGGGCACCACGCCGACGATCTCATACCAGCGTTCAAGCACGACATTCCCCGACGGTGCCTCACGGGACCAGCTGACGTACTTGATCCGGCGGCCGAGCGGATTGGCACCGCTGAAGACCTGGTCGACCAACCCGCGGCTGACGAGTACTCCGGGCGTGCGGGCGGCGTCGGCCGGCACATCGGCGGCGGTAAGGCCGCGCCCGATGCTCACCGGCACGTCGAACGCGGAAAAAAAATTGGGCGCGACGCGATTGAATCGCACGAGGGTGCGGCGCTTGGTGCCCTCGACGATGTTGCCGTCGACGGCATCGACGGGCACGGGTACGCTTTCAGCCTCGAGCACCACGGCGAGCTCGCGGCCGGGACTGGTCAGCGAAAACGTCACTTCGCGCACGCGTGAGTCGTCTTTCAAGCGGCGCTCGATCTCCGCGAGCGCGGCGCCATACCGGGCGGCGTAGGCCTTGCCACTCGCCTCGGTCGTCGGTGCAGCCGTGCGATCGAGCGACAGGCTCGCGCTGAGAAACTCGGCCGTAGCGTAGCCGCCCCCAGATTGGAGCCGGAGGGCATTCCACGCAAAGTACGTCGCCATCGGCAGGATCGCGACCGTGACCGCGACCTGTACCACTATCAGCGCCGTCCACAGCCGCCCCATCTGCATGCGCGATCCGCTGCCAGGCGAAAGCGTTTGCAGCCGCGTGTGGACCTGGCGGTCCGTCGCCTTGAGCGCCGGCGCCACGCCGATGATGGCCGCCGCGCACAGTGTCAGCCCGACCACGTGGAACACGGTACTGGCTTGAAGCTCCAGCGAGAACCAGAAGGGCCAGCGGCCGACCAGGGCGAGCATCGCGCCCTCGATCTGACGGAGCCCGACGGCAGTGAGCCCGATACCGATCGCCGCCGACACGCCCGCCAGCATCAGGGCTTCGACGAACAGCTGCCCCACAATCCGGCGCCGGCTGGCGCCCAGCGCGCCTCGTACCGCGATCTCGCCTTGCCGCGTCGCCGTCCGCGCGTAGATGAGGATGGCGACGTTGACGCATATGAGGACCAGCAACAGGACGAGCGCGATCTCGATCGCGTAAACCGCGAGCGCGTCCTCCGGATCGTCGATGTCGTTGAAGGCGTGGGCATACGGCATCACCAGCGGGCGCACGTGTTCGTGGGTCGCGGGCGACACGGCCGCCAGACGCCGGCTGATCGTCGTGAGCTCCGCCTGCGCGCTCTCGAGCGTCGCCCCAGTCGCGAGCCGCCCAAACACGTTGATGCTGGGACCGCTGCGCGGCGCGTAGGCGACGGCATCGAGACGCCACGGGATCCAGAAGCTGTGGTACGTCGGGAACCCGAACCCTTCAGGCATCACGCCGACGATGGTGTAGGCAGTGGGACCAAGCCCCACCGATTGGCCGACGATGTCCGGATTGGCACCGAAGCGGCGGACCCACTCGTCATGGCCGATCACGATCGCGTCAGGCGCGTCGGCGCGCTCGTCTTCCGGCAACAGCGTCCGGCCACGATACGCCCCGACGCGGGCCGCGCGGAACGCCGACGCCGAGATAT
>Ga0315338_1001012_pt1 | contig 42851 bp, 33 predicted proteins | sample ASW8metaG_FD_204518 | JGI IMG/M metagenome (GOLD analysis project Ga0315338, IMG submission 204518) | Ammonia-oxidizing marine archaeal communities from Monterey Bay, California, United States - ASW #8 | ecosystem: Environmental > Aquatic > Marine > Coastal | place: USA: California | collected... | reverse complement strand
GAGTCGCCGGTCAATCTTGGCGATGACGAGAGCGACCCGTGGACCGGCTCGCTGTCACTTGCCGCGAGTACGAGTCGGGCGTCCAGTACGAGCAATAACATTCGCCTCGGCGGCGAGTTGCACCACACAACCGAGGCCGACAAGTTCGACTTGACAGGCTCGTGGTATTGGAATCAATCCAACGGGGAGACCTCCGACAACGACATCCTCGTGCGGGCCAACCAAGACTGGTTCGTCAAGGACACAAGGTGGCTCTACTTCGTGCAGGGGACCTGGCAATTCGATCAGTTCGAGGAGTGGGGGCATCGAGTCAGCCCATACGGCGGCATTGGATACCAACTCTTCGATCAAGATGACTTGAGCTTGACGCTCAAGGGCGGCGCTGGAGCGACCTGGCGATACCACAACAATGAGGTCGATCCGCAGTTGCTGTTTGAGATGAGCACGGAGTGGACCATCAATGACCGCCAGTCGCTCGCCGGGTACATGTCACTCGCCCCGGATCCATTCAACTGGGGCAACTACCTCGCCACCATCAAAGCCGATTGGAAGTTCAAACTCGGCACAGACACGCCGTGGGCCCTCACGATTGGCATTCGGGATATCTATGACTCGCAACCGACCGGGGGTGGCAATGCCAATGATCTTAAAGCCTATGCTGGATTGACTGTGGACTTCTGATCCGATTGTGCCGACAATGGGCGGATCAGCCAACTGAATGCGGCCGAATCACGCTTTATTGAATCTCCGGCCGCCATTCTGCGAATGAGTGGACGGTGACCTGAGAGCGGCCGTGGGTCCGTGAAGACCTGCCGAGATGTGAGGAGATGCGCGTGGACCACGATCGTTACGCCGGGGCAATCATCACTTTTGCGGCGATGGCGTGTGGTGTTTCATCCGCCGTGGCGGCCACGCTTCAGCAGGATGTCAATGCCGTTCTGAGCCTCCGCCAGTCCGAGGTGCAGGTCATCGACGTGCTTGGCGCTGACGGGGATCATCTGCACTTCAGCGTGCTGCTCCGCGGCGAAGTCGCCAGCGTGTCGCTGGAGCGATGGTCGATTCGCACGCCCGACTATCAGATCTTTGAGACCGACCCAGCGGGTCGTCTCGTGCCGCGGGCGGCTGGGCCTGTGAATACGTGGCGTGGCACGGTGGCCGGCCATCCAGAGAGCCTCGTCATCGCGTCCTTTCTGGAGGGGAGTCTGCGAGCCGGCATTCGACTGGACGCCGAGACGTTGTGGTGGATTGAGGCGATCGATGGACGCGTCGCCGGGGCGGTGCCGGGCGACTATGCCGTGTATGCGGACACCGCGATCATTTCACCGGATGGGTGGTGTGGGACCGATGTCGGTACGCACACCATCGGTACGATCACCCAGCAGCAAACTGGGGCAACCCGCGGGTTGAGCATTTGCTCGACTGAGATGGCCTGCGATGCGGACTATGAGTACTACCAAGACTATGGAAGCGTCGAGGCGGTTGAGGAACGCATCAATGCGGTGATCGCAACGGTCAACCTTCAGTATGAGTCGCAGGTCGATATCAGCCACGTGATCGGGACCATCATTGTTCGCAGTTACGAGAACGACCCCTACTCCGGAAACAGCATGGAGCAACGCCTCTATCAGTTTCGGAATTACTGGAACGCCAACTATGACAATATCCAGCGGGATCTGGCGGAGTTGTTTACCGGGGCATCTGACTCCGGAAGCACCATCGGAATCGCCTGGGTGGGAGTCGTGTGCACGGACTACGCTTACAGCGTGGTCGAGTCGGACTGCTGCGGCTCATTTGGTTGTGCGACCGATCTGACAGCCCATGAACTCGGGCACAACTGGGGGTCTGGACACTGTGATTGCCCCAACAACACGATGAATCCCTACATCACGTGTTCGAACACGTTCTCCAACAGCAGCATTTCCAGCATCGTGTCGTTTCGCAACTCGATCGATGGATGCCTTGACTGCGGTCCGCCGGCACCGACAGGCGCGTGTTGTCTTGGCGAGGCGTGTTCCATCGATACGTACGAGTCGTGCGCGAGCCTTGGCGGCACATGGCTGGGCGAGAGCACGGAGTGCAACGCGTCGGCCTGCCTTCCCAGCGGCGCCTGTTGCGTGGGCGACGCTTGCTCGGTGGGCTCCGAGTCGGACTGCGCCGGATTGGCCGGAACCTGGCTTGGCGAAGGCACCAACTGCAGTGGTCAGCCATGCAATACTACGCCGGTGGGTGGCTGTTGCACCGGCGTGACGTGTCTGGAATCGACCGAGGCTGAGTGCGGCGGCACGTGGCTTGGCGCGGGTACCAATTGCGTCGGCTTCCCGTGCAACAGTTCGGGCCTGAACGGCATCGGACATGCCATTGTCGGGCAGGACCTGGTGCCGGACATTGGCGAGAACTGGACGGTCGATGTGTTTGCGCTGGTGGGCGCCGGATCACGCATTGATGCGGTTGCGGGCAACTCGGTGCAGCAGAAGACTATCGTGAGCACCGGTGGATTCTGGCAAAGTCCGCTCGGCGGCCCGACGTCTCAAGCGGTCAATCCAGCGTTTTATGAGCTTGAACCAACGTTGGAGTGGGACTCGCGGGTCACGATTGGGTCGCTCGACAGCAGCGGCGCCCCGTTCCCAGAGAACGCGCTGGGTGACATCGGTATTGCGTGGTCCGACTTTGAGAGTGGCGGCGCAGTCTCGGCCGGAGATGGCACGTGGTACGTGCTGCCGATCTACGAGCAGGGCGGCTCGCAGCCATTTCTGAGTCAGGATTGCCAGACGGCCCATGGTGTCTTGATCGCACGGCTGACCGTGCTCGGCTATGACTCGGAAGTATTGGTTGAGGCCCTTTTTCAGGGACGCGATGTGGACAATCAGACCTGGCAGGACACCGCAAGTCTGACGTTTACCCACTCGACGTTCGAGGACTGCAATGCCAACGGCGTCGCAGACCACTGTGACATCGCCGGGGGCGGCAGCGCCGATGACAATGGCAATGGCATTCCGGATGAGTGTGAGACCGGATGCGAGTGGGATATTGACGGCGACGGTGACACCGATATCGATGACGCGTTGACGATCATTTCTGGATTCGGCGACCCGTACACCGTCGATGATCTGCTCGGTCTGCTGGGCGAATTTGGATGTGGCACGGGGTAGTGGATTCCGCGTGGCCTTCCTTCAGAGCTGGGTCGAGACGGAGGGGTCTCGATTCGGCTTGGGGGTGAGTGAAATTCAGTCGGCCGAAGCGGCGCCCCATTCATCCAACGACTGAAATGGCGCGTGGTGGGAGGGGGGGATGGTTCCGCTTAGGACTCCTTCATCCCCTGCTCGATGCGATGCAGCGTGTCACGGATGTCGGCGAGGATCTCTCCGTCGGCGGCCGGGATCGCTTGCGAAGTCGCTGGCTCAGTCTTGGGGCCATCGATGCGAAGATCACGTTGCGTCAGGACACTGTCGCGAAAGCCTTTGGTGTCTTCGATTCCGATGATCGAGACCAATGCACTGGCCCCACCAGCCCCGGAGGATCCCGCTGTCTCGACGGTCAGCATGTGCAGGTCCATCGCTCGCATGATCGGCCCCTGCTTGAGACCAAGGTCGGTGATCTTCTCCAAGGGAACCGTCTTTTCAACACGGTTGAGCCACCCCTTTCTCACGATCAGCGTCCGCTCTGTGAGCGTGCAGCTCATGTGCTCCAGAAATTTTCCGGTGATCATCCTTCCAAAGATGAACCAGAAGGGAAGCAAGGGAATGGTGACGACGCAGAGCACCATCACGAGGCCGCCAGAGAGAAGCCAGTACGTCAAGACCTTCCTATTGAAGGTGGCCTCGGCGAGAATCTTTGGTGCTTCCACGGTCCGCATCCTATCTGGAAATCCAGATAGCGGGCCGACGCCTCAAATCCGCCTCGCAGGCTGCGCTCCACTCGAGATGTCCGCGGGAGGGCGGATCAATCGCCTCAATGGCCCATGACTGGCCACTGGGGCGTCGGTGTACAATGCGGATCCCCGAAGCAAGCGGGTACAGATGGAGGCGCATCATGTCGGGTTTCAGCGATCGTGAACGAGGTCAAGAAGAGAAATTCGCTCGAGAGCAGGACCAGACGTTCCGCATCCATGCGCGACGGGACAAACTGCTCGGCCTGTGGATCGCCGATCAAATGGGGCTTTCGGGTGAACAAGCCGATGCCTATGCTTTGACGCTGGTCAAGGCGGATATGCGTGAGCCGGGCGATGATGATGTCGTTCAACAGGCGATGGCAGACCTTTCTGAGAAAGACCTTCCGGTGGACGAAACCGAGGTTCGCTCTCAGATGGCGAAGTTTGAGGCTCAGGCCCGCGCGGAATGAAAGGGGGGCAGTGCCCGGCCCCTTGCTATCTGATACTCACGTATGTCTCGTGGTCAGTCTGATGTCCCAACCGTCACCGTCACAATCGGAAACACACACCGCTCCGCCCCGCGGGACATCGTTTCGTAGCGGTCATAGTCAAACAAAAATCCATGCTTGCGGGCATCAATGCGGTCGAACCACAACTTGTCGAGGCGGCAGAGTACGGTGGTGAGCAGCGGCAACTCGTGGGCCCGAAAGAAGTCAACGTAGAAGCAGCGACTGATCTCCATGCGGACTTCGCCCTCCTGCTGCGGCATAGTCCAGTCGAAGGTGGCACCGTATTGCGTGAGCCCGGCGCCGAGCGCCGTTTTGACACGGTCTAGGTTGTTTCGGCAGGAGCGGAGCAGCAGCCACACGCCCAGTCGAAGCATGCGGGTGTCGAAGCCTCGCAGTGAGGCCTCGCCTAGAAATTCGATGGCCTCTTCGTCGGTTTCGAAACGTGGACGCAGCACCTGATAGGCCGCAAGAATCCAGGCGGTCCATTCAAGATGCCCCCGCGATGGCGGATCGATGATCCGCATCCGATCCGACACCATGATCTCGCCGGCCTTCCACGAAATTGACCGCATGACCGCCGTTCGTTCTTTTCGATCGAGGTTGAGTGGCGGCCCGAGCAGAGATTTGTGCAACGCCTTTCGAATGGTTCTGGCGCAGAAATGGCCGAAGATCAGGTGACGCAGCAGGCCGGATAGTTCCTTCCTCATACGGGCAGGGTAGCATCGCTCCATGCATTGGCTGATGGTGACATTGGTGGTTGCGGCGGTCGATTTCTCGCTGATTGACGAATTGGAGCCGCTGTATCCGGATCGTGTGAACCCCGTGATTGAGGAGGTTCGGCTCGATGCGGCCCGCGGAACCGTGGCGGGGATTCACCTTGTTGTGCTCGGGGATGCCGCGGAGCCAGCCACGCTGAAGTTTGATGGGGCTGGCAGGTTCATCCATCGGTGGTACCGGCTGCATGATGTGCCCGTCGAGGAGAACACCGGACTCGGCAGCCGAACCGAGCGATTCAAGGGTGATGTGAATCCACATGTCATTCGCCGGGCGCCGTTTCGGATCTACGAGGCGATGGAACCGGTGGACGAGCCCATCGTTGGCGAAGGCGCCTACCGACTGGAGATTCAGGTGCCCGCTGAGGCAGCACCCGGCACCTTCGAAACGGCGATCGAGGTATCTCAGAGAACCGATCTCAAGCGGTATCCGCTGACGCTGGTTGTCCACGAAGCGGTTGTGCCTCCGCCGGGGCGTGACACGCTCGGGTACACGAACTGGTTCAGTCCATCCAATATTGCCGCTTACCACGACTTGGAGCGGTGGAGCGAGCCGCATTGGGACATGATGCGTCGCTACGCCGAACTCATTGCGAAGGGGCGTCAGAACATGTTCTGGGTTCGGTGGCCGGACTTCTTCAGTGAGCAGGATGGCGTGTGGATTCTCAACGGCGAACGCCTGGTTCGGTATGTGGATCTGTTCACAGGTGCAGGGCTGTACTGGATCGAAGGCGCACCGATGGCGGGTCGGCCAGGAGGTGATTGGGGAAGCGAGGTATTGGAACTCAAACTCGGTCGGGTTCCCATGACCGGGGACGAAGGGCGAGCCGCCTTCGCCGATCAGTGTCGGCAACTCAGAGAGGTCATCGAAGCCAACGGATGGTCCGATCGCTGGGTGCAGCACATCGCCGATGAGCCCACCGACGCCAACGCCGCCGATTATGCGATTGCGGCCTCCATGATGCGGAAACACCTTCCGGGGCTTCCGGTGTTCGAGGCGACCATGAGCAGGGCTTTGGTGGGCGCAGTGGACATGTGGTGTCCGCAAGTGCAGGCGTGGCAGGCCGAACAGGAGTTCTTTGGCGAGCGGAAGGCTGCGGGCGATCGAGTGTGGGTCTATACGTGTCTACGTCCAGGCGGGCCATGGCTCAACCGGCTGCTCGACCAGGAGCGATTGCGACAGGTGTACTTTGGATGGGGGGCCGCGAAGAACGGGTGGGACGGGTATCTGCACTGGGGTCTGAACCACTGGAAGGCCGATCCATTCGAGCAGAGCGTGGTTGATCACCCGGCGATGCCCAATACCGACAACCGCTTGCCGGCGGGCGACACGCATGTCGTCTTTCCGGGTGTGAACGGTCCGTGGTCCGGGCTGCGTTTCGAGGCGCACCGGATCGGCATGGAGGATCACGAGCTGTTGAGCCAGTTATCCGCTCGCAACCCACGGGAAGCAGCGACCATCATCGATGGCATCTTCCGAGGGGCGGATGACTATGAAACAAAGGTGCCCAGATACCGCGCCGCGCGGCGATTGCTGCTGGAAGCACTGGACGAAGGAACAACTGCCATGCAGATCGAGATACTCGGATTCCCGGGATGCCCGATGACCCCGGACATGGAACGATCCGTCCGCGCTGCCTGTGCCGCAGTGGCGCCGGACGCGGTCATCGTCTCAACCGACTTGTCGCGTCTTTCCGAGAAGGACCAGCGGCTTCGTTGGCCGGCTCCGACGGTGTTGGTGGATGGTGTCGATCTCTTTGGCGCCACGCCCGCTGCAGAGCCGGCCATGGCGTGCCGCGTGTACCCCGGTGGATTGCCGGAGAAGGAAGCCGTCCGCCGGCGGTTGGAGCAGCGGATTTCCGAAGATCACTGATCCCGGGTGATGGTCTGTCGGATGTCGGCGGCCTCGTCCGTCCGTCCCATCGCGTCGTAGGTTTCAGCCAGTTTCTCAATGGCGTAATCGCGGTATTCGTCGGAGATGGTGGGGTCGTTCTGATCCATCTCAATCTGCCGCTCAAGGAGTTGCATGGATTCGTCGTGGCGGCCAAGCAGGCGGAGCGTCTCGCCGCGATAGATTCGTTCCCACCGTGGCAAGTTCTCGTTAGGAGCGAAACGATCAAGAGATGGCTGGAGCCGCTGCAGCAGCTTCAGTGCCGCTTCGGGGTGGCCTCCTGTATGGCCGAATTCCCAGGCGCTCTTGAGGAGAATGCTGATGACAGGAGGTTCAAGATCGGTGGCCCCCAGCGGCGCAAACCGATCGATGATGACCATGAGCGTTGGCGGTGGTTCCTTGGTCGGACTTGTGAACAGAAAGTACAGTGCGTCCATCCCCGGCTCGTTTGACTGGAATTGCTCGAACGTCATGTCCTCGATGAGCTCGCCGATCAACTGGGCTGCGGCGTCCGGTTGGCCGTGCTGCCGGACTTCAGCGGCGATTGCCCACGCGGTTCCGAGCAAATCCGGGTTGTGGCGACCGATCGCATCTGCCTTGTTCGCCAAGTGTTCGCGTCCCGTTTGCATGGCGTAGGCCTCACGTCCTTCAGAAAAACTTGTGACGATGTCCATCGTTTTGACATCAAAGAACTCGTGGTGACCTGTCGGGAACCATGCGGCCAAATTATTCCATGCCGAATCGATTCGGCCTCGGGCCTTGTCCACGGCACCAAGGGCGAGGTAGGCGTGGGCAAGGGTCATTGAAAACATCGCGACTTTCGAAGCGTCCTCTCCGGAGTCAGCCTTCTTGAACAGATCGTCAAGCTTAGAGGAAGCCTGATCGATCACTGTTTCGTATGTCACATCCCGCCCCCATGAGACAGCACTGTTTGTGGGCGGCTCAAGCATCTGCTGTGCAGCATCAATTACATACTGAGATCGTCGCACCTGCCGATGCAATTCTTGCAGCGTGGCAGCTTGCGTCGATGCAAGCACACTCAATGCCGCGACGCCCAGCACCAGCAGGATGACGAGAATGATCGACAGCATGACCGGGGCTCGATGCCGTCTGTACAACAGCTTCAACTGATACGTCAGCGTTGCCCGGCGGGCGGTGATGGGTTCGCCATCGAGATACCGCTCGATATCCTGTCGCAGTTCGACGGCGGATTGATAGCGTCGATCGCGGTCCTTCTCGAGGGCCTTGAGGCAGATCGTTTCAATGTCACCGCGAAGGAGTCGAATGATGGTGCTGGGTTTGGTTGGCGGCTCCTCCCGAACGATTCGGGCGGCTTCATGAATCGGTCGGTTGCTGATGTCATACGGCGGCGTGTTGGTGAGCAGTTCGAAGAGCACCACGCCGAGTGCATACACGTCGCTGCGAACATCGATGTCGTTTGGATCTGCGTCGCACTGCTCCGGCGACATGTATTGCATGGTGCCGATGAGTGCGCCCATGTCGGTCTGTAGTGTGGTGACCGCCATATCGCTGTCGGTTGACCGTGCGACGCCAAAGTCGATGATCTTCGGATCGCCATTGCTGGTAACGAGGATGTTTCCAGGCTTGAGGTCGCGGTGAATGATGCCCTTCTGATGCCCATGATGCGCTGCATCGCAGACTTTTGCGAACAGAGCGAGCCGCTGGCGGGCGTCGAGTTTCTTGTCTTCTGCATAATGCGTGAGGATGCGTGAGCCTGCGAGATATTCCATGGCGAACCATGGCGTGCCCCCTTGCCCTTGATCGCTCATTCCAGCTTCGTAGATCTGGGCGATGCCGGGATGGCGGAGCCTCGCGAGTGTCTGCACCTCGTACTGAAATCGCCGGATCGCAGAACGTGATGTGACGCCCGCCCGAATCATCTTGAGCGCGACAACGCGTCGGGGTGTGTCCTGCATGGCTTCATAGACCGCGCCCATGCCACCTTGGCCGATGATCCGCTTGATCGTGAAGTGCCCTACGGTGCGACCGATCATCGGATCGGGACCGCGTGGTACCTCCGGTTTGCCGCGGAGCATTTCTGCCGAGCGATCGATGGTGGGTTCTTCGGAGCTATCCTCGGGAGAGTTTGCGGCATCTGCGTCGAGATGGTCTGTATCGCTCATGGATGGATGCAGCATACAGACACCGACGATGCCAACGAGGGCTGAGTTTGGCTCGGCAGGCTTCGGGGCGATATGCTGCCCGCTATGTCAATGTTTACGGTATCGCTGGCGACGTTGTTGGCCGCTGCTGATCCGGCTGGGTCGGGGGATCAGGCCAAGGGGGTCGCAGACACGGAACTCGTCACCATTCTGACGACGCTCGGAATCGTGGTGGGTGCCGCAATTGTCGCGCACGTGGTGGTGGGTTGGCTGCTCGGCCGGCTTGCCCGCCTCTCTCGTGGTCGGTTGCGATGGGGCGGTGTAGTAGCTGACGCGGCAAGAATGCCTGCCGGGTTGGCAATTTGGCTGATTGCCCTCACGTTCGCGATGGGACACGCTGCTGCATTGTGGGGGCATTTTTCGTCTGGCGATGACAATGTCGCAACCGACATAGATCACTTTGTACACCTGATATTGCCCACGACCCGAATCATCATTGCGGTGTTCTGCGGCACGCTCTTTGTGGTTCGGTCGGTTCGCCGGGCCCAGCATGTGATTGAACAACAAGCAGCCGAGTCCGGCTCAGAGATGGACATGACAGCCCTTCAAGCCCTCTTCGGCATCGGTGTTGTTTTTGTGTGGGTCATCGGAGTGATTGTCGGCATGCAGTCGCTGGGCATGAACATGAGCGCGATCTTGACGATCGGCGGCATCGGTTCGGCCGCGTTTGCCTTTGCCTCGAAGGATGTGATCGCGAATTTCTTCGGCGGCATCATGGTGTTGTTCAATCGGCCGTTCCAGGTGGGAGATTGGGTCGTGGTGAAGGGTGTGGAAGGCGGCATCGAGCGGATCGGTTTGTACGCCACCTACATCCGCACCGGAGACAAGCGACTTGTCTACGTTCCGAATTCCGTCTTCGTGTCTGGCGTGATCGAGAATACATCAGAGCGCACCAATCGACGGATCAGCGAGACGATCGGCGTGCGGTACGACGACTTTGACGTGGTGGAACCGATCGTCGCCAACCTGGAGTCGCTCTTCCAGGGTGACGAGGACATCGATCAGACTCAGCCTGTTCGCATCAACTTCGGCGGCTATGGCGACTCGACGATCGACATTGCGATCCTGGCATATACGAAGACGACCGCGCTGGCAGACTACGTCAAGATCCGCGAGCGTTTGATGCTCGAAGTTGGTCGCATCGTGCAGAAGAACGGCGCCGACTTTGCCTTCCCGACGATGACGGTGGACATGCCCACTGCGACTTCGTCGCCGTAGAGCAGGCGAACAGTCGCACAGTAGGGAGGGCATCCCCTCACCCGCTCCGCGGAACTCCCCCGCAAGCGGGGCAGCCAGGCCGCGGGGGGATCAGGCGCACGGTCCCCAACTCGAGAGCAGGATCAGCAGGTCATCGATATCCGTGACGCCGCTCTGGTTGATATCGGCCGGTCCGCTCAGCCCCCAATTCCCGAGCACATCGAGCATGTCATCCACGTTCACCTCGCCGTTGTAGTCGATATCCCCGGTGCATGGACACACATCGCCATCACACAGGTCCGCGTGCAGACTGCCGCGGCAGGTGGCGTAGCCGTCGATGCCGAGGAAGCCGAGCCGGGACTCCAGGGACATGTCGGTGGCGATGCGGATATCGCTGCTCCCGGAAGAAAGTTCGATGGCCAGCATCACGCCGCGGGGGTCGCTTGTGTCGAGATTGGAGACGGTGGCCGTCGCAAGATCATCCTTGAGAAGATAGACAGCGGTGGTATCGCCGCTCTGGATGTCGTTGGTGATGCGAAGGAAGACACTCCAGTGATTCAACGTGTGCCAGTCTTCGACGTGCAGGGCGGGGTGGACCTCGTCCCAGTCGCTGACGTTTCGCCCCGTGGTGAGCGTTGCGGTCATCGGAGCGAGCACTTCGATGATGCCCATCGTACCGTCTTCGAGTTGAAGTGAGCCCGTGGCTCCGGCGACCGTGAAGGCGCGGTCGAACGTCGGTGTCGCGAGTGATCGGAAGTACGTATGTGATGGGAGTGTGCCGTCGGTGACGACGCGGTCGACGACAAGCAGCACATCGCCGGGAAGCCGCAGCAGCCCGCGGTGGAAGCGTTCGAGTCCAAGCGGCTCGGTGGTTCCGCCCTCCACGGTGATGGTGCTCGGGTAGGCGCCGCCCGCTTCACCGCTTGCGTAGACGAACGCCTCGTCCGTGCCGGAGGCCACGACAGAGGCGTCGATGTCCGCATCGATGAGCGTCTCCATCGGTCCCATCCACTCCTGCCACTCGCCGACCTGTCCGATCTCTGCAAGGTCGCCGAGTTGATCGAACCAGTCGAGATCCCATACCGTCGCGATATCGGCGGGATCGAACCCGCGGTCGATCAGCGGTGGGGGGCCGAAGGTGATGGCGTTGTTGATGCTGGTGCGTTTGGGCCGCTCGTACAGGCTGTCGAGGATGAAGTGCCGACCGCTCGGAAGGAATGTAAAACTGCCTGCGTCCGGATTGGCGTGGCTGCAGCCCAGATCGTCGACGAGGGCCGGGTCTTCGAGCATGGCGTTCCAGGCGCTGCGGCCGGGAGGTATGCCGCATTTGAAGGAGAGCACCGAGTCGCCCACTGTCCAGCCCTCGTGCCAGGTCACGACATCCCAGTCATCGAAGAACCACCGCGAAGGACCAGACCCCGGAAACGGTGTCCCGGAGAGCGTCGGGTTGTACCAGAGGAAGGACAGCCACAGGGTCGCGCCCTGCGGTTTCCCCAGGGGGTGGGTGCTCGCCATGGCGATCTTGACCGACTCGGCCAGCGATGTCGCGCGGCCATCCTGCGCGAGGGAGTCGAGGTAGTACAGCAGGTGCTCCGGGCCGTGTCCCCAGGTGCCGTGCCCATCCCCGATGCCGAGCGTCTCCCGCAGGCCGGGGTGGGCGCCGTGCAGGTAGAAGTCGGTGCGGGCGGCGAGCCACGAGCTGCTTGAGTAGTCGATGCTTCGATGCAGTGACAGCAGATACAGACTCTGGAACAGGCTGTGGTCGCCGTAGCTGGCGTACATCACGCCTTCGAGGTCCGACCCGTCGGTTCGATCGATTCTCAGATCCATGACGTGGGTGGTGTTGATGCTGGCGCGGTCGATCCAGTCGGTGGCGTCCGGGTGCTCGCCTTCGAGCATCAAGCCGGCCATGAGCAGGCCGTGGTGATTGATCGTGTTGTGATTGCCCAGCCAGTTGCGAGCCCAGAACGGCGGATCGTTGTCGAGCGCATCGGCCAGTGCGGAGGCGTGGGCGGCGATGCGGGCGTGGTAGGTGCCGCGGCGTGCCGCATCGAGTTGGTTGTCGATGATATCGCATGTCCCGGCGAAGCCGGCGAGGATGTGCGAGCCGTCCAGATCGAGGTGGGCGCGAGCAGTTGGCCCCCACTGCGGCCAGGTTGCCATGGCATCGAGCCACGCCAGCATCCACTGCATGTACGCCTCCCGCCGCGGTTGCTCGGTCTCGAGCAGCCAGGCCATCGCGACCGGCGTGAGGTTCGCGCCCCATGTCCGCCACGTCCCTGCGTCAGGAAACTCGGTCATGGGATCAGCGGGGGGCGATGGTTGGTGCGCGACCATTGCGTCGGCGAAGGTTTGCAACTGCGTCGCAATACTCGCGTGCGATCCGGCGGCATTGGATTGCAGCGTCGGGATGTCAGCGGCGTCGAAGAAGATGCGGGGGTGGCCAGCGACCGCCGCTGTCGTTGCGAGCGAGACCAGTGCCGTGATGAGAAGGTGGTGCTGCATGAATGCGGATGGAGACTCCATCATGGCCTCTGCAGCCGCGTCATGCGACCAAAAACCATCGCATTCCCCTCCCCCACCCAGTGGGGGAGGGGGATACGCGGCCCGTCGTCGACTTTGGACTTCCGACTCCCGACTTCGCCGTCGCGGCGAAGCCGCGACGAATCACTCGATGCCCTTGCCGTCCTGTTTGTCCTGCTCGTTGCCGATCAGAGCGCCGGTCGTGGCACCGATGGCGCCGCCGACACCTGCGCCGACTGGGCCCGCGATCAATGCGCCGCTGGCGGCGCCGGCGCCTCCGCCGATGAGGGCGTCGGTTCCGGCGTGGGTGTCACAGCCAGCAAGGCCGGCTGCTGCGATGGTGGTGAGGCTCAGCACGATGATAGTTCGCATGGTGGGGGGTCTCCTTCTCCGGGCAGTGTGCCATATATGGTACGAAGATGTCAATGGGTCGAGTCGGCCGGCTGCTCGCTCGGCCATGGATTGGCGATGTGGCAGGCTCGGCCGGTTCGGGCAATGTAGTCCTGATGGTAGATTTCGGCTGAGTGAAAGAGCGACGCCGGCTCAAGTTGTGTCGCGATGGGGGCGGTGAACTTCCTGAACTCCCCAAGTTCTTTGATGACCTCGGCAGCCACTTGCTGCTGGGCAGGAGATGTGAACCAGATGCCAGATCGATACTGCGAGCCGACATCGGGTCCCTGCCGATCGACTTGGGTCGGGTTGTGCATGCGAAAGAAGGCCTCGACGAGCGCCCGGTAGGAGATCTCCTTTGGATTGAAGACAACCTTGACCGACTCAGCGTGCCCGCTGCCGCCGGCGCACACCGCGTCGTAATTCGCTTCGCTGTCCTTGCCCTGCATGTATCCACTCTCGGCATCAATGACGCCGGGGCCTTTCTGAAAGTAGTGCTCGATACCCCAGAAACATCCGCCGGCAAAGTAGGCGGTCTCGGTGTCCATAGGATTCATGGTGGGCGGCAACTCAGAATCTGCTTCGTGAAAGACCAACGACGCCGAGTTCAGGCAGTGCCGTTCACCGGTTGGCGGCGGACCATCTGGGAAGACGTGTCCAAGATGTGATTGGCAGCGAGCGCACGCAATCTCGATGCGGGACATGCCGTGGGCGCGATCCTCGATCCGAGCGACGTGGTCGATGTCATAGGGCTGGAAGAAACTGGGCCATCCGGTGCCAGAGGTGTACTTGTGCTCGCTTGAGAACAGTGGCAGGCCACATACGACACATGCGTAAGTGCCTTGCTTCTTGTTGTCGAGCAGCGTGCCGCAGAAGCGTTGCTCGGTGCCGGCTCGCTGCGTGATCTCAATCGTCTCGGCGTCAAGCCCCTCGAGCATGGCAGTGTGATTCGATTTGGAGGGTGGCGTGAGATCGAAGCCACTCTTGGAGATGGTGGGCATGGTGGCTGCGTCCTTGGATGGCGATGGAGTCGCGCTGGCGGTGTGCGATCGCTCGTGTGGCTGGTCACAGCCAGTGAGGCACACAAGGGCCAGCACGATGACAGGCACGAAACTCATGGTGGTCATGGTACGGCTGGGGTCTGGCAGTGTGCGTGAGGTGCCGCCTCCTTCTGTATCCTGCACCGGATCATGCAGATTGAACTGATCAAGACGTTTGGATTCGAGGCGGCCCATTGGCTGCCCACCTTCGCCGAAGGGCACAAGTGCCGGCGGATGCATGGGCACTCATTCAAGGTTGATGTGGCCGTGTTTGGGCCTGTTGATGCTGAGAAGGGCTATCTAATCGACTACGGCGATATTTCAGCAGCCTGGGCCCCTTTGGAGGCACAACTCGATCATCATCTGCTCAACGAGGTTGCGGGGCTTGTCAATCCCACCAGCGAGGCACTTGCTGTATGGCTCTGGGATCGTTTGAAGCCATCGCTTCCCCTGCTTTCGGCGGTCACGGTCCACGAGACCTGTACCAGCAGCTGCGTCTATCGCGGCTGAGGTCGAGCCCACTGGTCTACACTGTGCGGTCCACGAGGAGGTACTCGCCATGTCGGTTGTTCCCGCTGTGCATGTGATTGATGGTGCTCGCGTCGAGGCGATGGAGGCGTCGGCCACCTTGGCCGATGTGAATCCCGCGACCGGCGAGGTGCTGGCAGAAGTGCCGCTCGATGGGGCCACGGCGGTCGATGCGGCCGTCAAGTCGGCCGTTGCGGCTTTCCCAGGGTGGTCGCAGACGCCCGTCGGCGAGCGGTGCCAGGTGCTCTTTGCCTACAAACAGATGCTGGAGGACCATTTCGACGAACTGGCCGACCTGATCGTGGCCGAGCACGGAAAGAACGTGCCCGAGGCACGCGGCGACGTACGGCGGGGCATCGACTGCATCGAGTTCGCGTGCGGCGCCCCATCGCTGCTCATGGGACGCACGCTTCCGCGGATTGCCGTGTCCAGTTCGTTCAGCCGTGAGGGCGACGAGAACATCCCGCTGGACAGCACGATGGAACGCCTTCCCATCGGCGTCTGCGCTGGCATCACGCCTTTCAATTTTCCGATCATGGTCCCCATGTGGATGTGGCCGATGGCGATCGCCTGTGGCAACACCTTTGTGCTGAAGCCAAGCGAGAAGGTGTCACTCTGCGCGGTGCGTGAGGTAGAACTCGCCTACGAGGCAGGCCTGCCCAAGGGCGTGCTGAACCTCGTGCTCGGCGGCGTAGAAGCATCGACCAGATTGATCACCCACCCGGATGTGAAGGCGGTGTCCTTCGTTGGCTCCACACCGGTCGCCAAGCATGTCTATGCCACCGCAACGGCCGCCGGAAAGCGAGCCCAGTGCATGGGCGGCGCGAAGAACTGCATGCTCATCATGCCCGACGCCAACCGCGACGCGGCCATAGACGGGGTGATTGGATCGTCCTTTGGAAACACCGGGCAGCGATGTCTTGCCGGATCGGTTGCCATCCCGGTTGGGGAGGCCGCCGAGTGGTTTACGCCAGCGATCGTCGAGGCTGCCAAGGCGATCAAGACGGCCGCAGGCGGCGATGCTGATTGTGGCATGGGACCTCTGATCGACTCGGCGAGTTGCAGTCGTGTGGTGGCGGCGATTGAAGCGGGCGTTGCCGAAGGCGCCGACTTGTTGCTTGACGGCCGGAAGGCCTCCATGCCAAGCGGCGACTGCTTTGTCGGTCCGACTGTCTTTGACGGCGTGACCCCTGGAATGAGTCTGGCCGAAGACGAGATCTTTGGTCCGGTGCTCTCCATCATGCCCCGGGGCACCCTCGATGACGCGATCGAAGTGACTCGCCAGTCGCCATTCGGCAACATGGCGGTCATGTTTACGTCAAGCGGTTACGCAGCGAATCGGCTTCGCACAGAAGCAGGCGCGGGCATGATTGGCATCAACGTGGGCGTGCCGGCGCCGATGGCGGTCTTCCCATTCTCTGGATGGAAAGATTCATTCTTTGGCACGCTCCATGCCAATGGAGAGGATTCGGTGCGGTTCTTCACCGAGTGCCGCATTCTCGTCAGTCGCTGGTTCTGATTCGAAAGGACGTCCATGGCCCGCATCACCCGCGCCGCCCTGATTCAAGCCTCCAACGCGCTTCCGGACTCGACCGACGTGCACGCCATCAAGCAGGCGATGATCGACAAGCATGTGCCGCTGATCGCGCAGGCCGCCGAGCAGGGGGCGCAGGTGTGTTGCCTTCAGGAAATCTTCTCCGGTCCCTATTTCTGTGCAGAACAGGACACTCGCTGGTACGAGACCGCCGAGCCAGTGCCGGACGGCCCCACCGTCATGCTCATGCAGCGGCTCGCCAAAGAACACAAGATGATCCTCGTCGTTCCAATCTACGAGCAGGGGATGACCGGCGTGTACTACAACACCGCCGCTGTGATCGATGAGCATGGCGAGTACCTCGGTCGCTACCGCAAGCATCACATCCCGCATTGCAACCCAGGCTTCTGGGAGAAGTTCTACTTCACTCCCGGAAATGAGGGGTATCCGGTCTTCGATACGAGTGCGGGCAAGATCGGGGTGTACATCTGTTACGACCGTCACTTCCCCGAAGGAGCGAGGGCACTTGGCTTGGCTGGCGCCGAGATTGTGTTCAACCCGTCGGCGACCGTTGCTGGTCTCAGCGAGTATCTCTGGAAACTTGAGCAGCCTGCCCACGCGGTCGCAAACCAGTTCTACGTGGGCGCCATCAACCGTGTCGGCACCGAGGCCCCGTGGAACATCGGCACGTTCTACGGCCAATCCTACTTCTGCGATCCCCGCGGACAGATCATGGTTGAGGGCAGCCGCGAAGACGATGAGGTCATCATTGCCGATCTTGATCTGGACCTCATCGAGGAAGTCCGCAACACATGGCAGTTCTTCCGTGATCGACGTCCCGAGACCTATGGACCGCTGACCGAGGGATGAACGGACCACTGAGTAACGCCGACCTCGCGCCGGTTCCACCGGAGCTGCGAACCTGGTCTCGCTGGAACATCGCGGCGCTCTGGATCGGCATGGCGGTGTGCATTCCGACCTATATGCTCGCCGCCGGCATGATCGCTGCTGGCATGACCTGGTGGCAGGCGGTGCTGACGGTGCTGCTAGGCAACATGATCGTGCTGCTGCCCATGATCGCCAATGGCCATGGCGGCACCAAGTATGGCGTGCCGTTTCCCGTGCTGGCACGAGCGAGTTTCGGCACTGTGGGGGCGCATGTGCCTGCAATCGCCAGAGCGATTGTGGCGTGCGGGTGGTTCGGAATCCAGACGTGGATCGGCGGCGCAGCCATCTATTCCATCCTGGGGGCGCTTGGCTGGTTGACCCCTGCGACCGAGACCGACATGCTGCCGTTTCTCGGGATTTCGATCGGGCAGTTCCTGTGCTTCGGCGCGTTCTGGGTGCTGCACGTGGTGATCGTGTTGACGGGCATCGAGTCAATCAAGTGGGTGGAGGCGTACGCGGCACCTTTCTTGATCGCGTGCGGCGTAGCCCTGCTGATCTGGGCGTTCGTGGCGGTCGACGATACGGCGGCCCTGTTCGCAAGCGGTACGCCGCGTCCGGATGGCGTGTCATTCTGGACCATCTTCTTTCCGCAACTGACCGCCATGGTCGGGTTCTGGGCGACACTGAGCCTCAACATTCCGGACTTCACGAGGTATTGCCGAAGCCAGAAGGATCAGGCGGCGGGTCAGTTGCTCGGGTTGCCGTCCACGATGACGCTGTTTTCCTTTGTCGGAATCATCGTGACAGGAGCAACGGTTGTGCTCTTTGGAGAGGCGATCTGGGACCCCGTACTGCTCGTGTCCCGAATGGGTTCTCCATTGGTAGTGGTGCTCTCGATGATCGCGTTGCTGATCGCGACACTCTCGACGAATCTGGCCGCCAATGTCGTGAGCCCGGCAAATGGATTCTCCAATTTGGCGCCACGATTCATTGGATTCCGAGGTGGCGCGCTCATCACAGCCGCAATTGGTGTGCTCATCATGCCATGGCGACTGATGACGGACTTGTCGGACTACATTTTCGTCTGGCTCATCGGCTACAGCGCCCTGCTGGGTCCGATCGCCGGCATCATGCTGTGCGACTACTTCATCGTACGGCGGACCGAACTCAACGCCGATGCGCTCTACGACCCGGAGGGCGAGTACGCTGGGGTGAGCGGTGCAGCGATGTGGGCATTGGTATTGGCCGTTCTTCCGAATCTTCCGGGCTTCATCAATGCGGTCACAGGAACCGCCGGAACCGAGGAAGCCTTCTTTCACGCCTTCTTCGATCAGATCTACGGCTATGCATGGTTCGTGGGGCTTCCACTCGCCATGCTGTTCTACCGACTCTTCAAGCGACTGCCGTAACAGGAGACAATGCCTCATGATTGATCAACCCGTGTTGCCAGCCTGCGATCATCGGCCGCGCGCCTATGACGGTCCCTCCCGCGAAGTTGTGCTCGAGATGCGACGTGAGTTCCTGACGCCAGCGCTGGTGACCTACTACGCCGATCCCATCATGATTGTCGAAGGGCACATGCAGTGGCTCTTTGACGAGACCGGCCGACGCTATCTCGACGGCATCGCCGGAATCGTCACGGTCTCGGTCGGCCATTGTCATCCCAAAGTGCTTGAGGCTGTACGCGAGCAGAACGAGCGGCTTCAACACACGACCACGATCTATCTGAATCCGAACATCGCCGAGTTCGGCAAGAAACTCGTTTCGACGTTTTCGAAGGACTCCGGCCTTGGAGTCTGTTATTTCACCAACTCCGGCAGCGAAGCAAACGAACTCGCCATGCTCATGGCGCGTCTGCATACCGGAAACTTCGACATCCTCGCGCTCCGCAATGCCTATCACGGTCTGAGCAATCAGGCGATGGGCTTGACGGCGCTGCACTCTTGGAAATACCCGTATCCCCATGGCTTTGGTGTGAAGCATGTCAAATGCCCTGATCGATACCGAGGTCCGCACGGCTACGACGATCCAGACGCTGGCGAGAAGTATGCGGAGGAGGTCGAAGACACGCTTCGGTACGCCACGTCCGGTCAGGTGGCGGGCTTCATTGCCGAGCCGATCCAGGGTGTCGGCGGTACCGTCGAGTTGCCGGATGGGTATCTGCCCCGGGTGTACGAAATGATCCGCGCCCATGGCGGGCTGTGCATCAGCGATGAGGTGCAGACGGGTTTCGGTCGCACCGGCACGGCCTTCTGGGGCTTCGAGAATCACGGCGTGCGACCTGACATCGTCACGATGGCCAAGGGCATCGGCAACGGCGCACCGTTGGCGTGCTGCGTGGCGCGGGCCGACGTGGCCGAGTGCATGAGCAGCCGACTGCACTTCAATACCTACGGCGGCAACCCCGTGTCGATGGCCCAGGGCCTGGCAACCCTCAATGTATTGCTCGAGGACAAGGTGCAGCAGCATGCGGCGGACGTCGGCGCCTACCTGATGCAGGGATTGAATGACTTGCAGTCGCGGCACGAGATCGTGGGCGATGTGCGAGGCCAGGGGTTGATGCTTGGAGTCGAACTGGTGACGGACCGCGCGTCCAAGACGCCCGCGACGACTGAGACCGCTCGGATTCATGAGCGAGTCAAGGATCTCGGCCTGCTCATTGGTAAGGGCGGTGTGTTCGGCAATGTTCTTCGCATCAAGCCTCCGATGTGTATTCAGCGAGCGGACTGCGATTTTATGTGCGAAGTACTCGATATCTGCCTGAGTGAGGTCGTCTGATGCCGGTGCTGATCAAGAACGGACGTGTCATTACGGCTGACTCGGATCGCATCGCGGATGTGCTGATCGAGGGTGAGCAGATTGCCCAAGTGGGGACTTCCATTGACTGCTCCGACGCCGAGGTCATAGATGCGACTGGCAAGTACGTCTTCCCAGGTTTCATCGATCCGCACGTGCACATTCATTTGCCGTTCATGGGTACCAATGCGATCGACGACCACGCCTCCGCCACAAAGGCGGCGCTTGCTGGCGGCACGACCACGGTGATCGAAATGATCTGCCCCGGACCCGATGATGAGCCGAAGGCGGCCTTTGAAGAGTGGAAGGGTCTGGCGGAAGCGGGGGCGTGCTGCGACTACTCCTTTCATCTTTCGGTGGTGCGGTTTGATGAACTCGCCAAACAGCAAGTGCGAGACCTCGTGGCCAACGAGGGCGTGGCATCCTTCAAGGTCTTCCTCGCGTACAAAGGTGCACTTGACATCCCAGACGAGCACCTCTTCGAACTCATGGAGATTGCCACCGAACTCGGCGTCATCATCACCGCCCACTGCGAGAACGCGGAGGCCGTTGATGCGATGCAGAAGCGACTCATCGCCGACGGAAGGACCGGGCCAGAGTGGCACGAGCCCTCCCGCCCGCGCTGCGTCGAGGCTGACGGCGTCAGCCACCTCTGCGCCTTCGCCGAGCTGACCGGAGCGCACGTCTACATCGTCCACACCTCGTGCCGCGCCGCCGTGGAGCAGGCCATGGAGGCGAGAGATCGCGGTGTCAACGTCTTCGTCGAGGCCGTCGCGCCGCATCTCGTGCTCGATAAGACATGCGCCGAGCGGCCTGACTTCGAAGGTGCCAAATACGTGATGTCGCCGCCACTGCGTGATGCAGCGGAGCACGATCATCTCTGGAAGGCGCTCGCAAGCGGTCAGATGCTGACGATCGGCACAGATCACGCGCCGTTCAACTTCCGGGGACAGAAGGACATGGGCCTGGATGCATTCACGCTGATTCCAAACGGCATCCCGGGTATTCAGGAACGCGTCGACCTCGTGCATACCCATGGCGTGTGCACGCGGCGGATCGGCCTGCAAGACATGGTCTCAACCTGCAGCACCAACGCCGCCAAGATCTTCGGCATGTACCCCCGGAAGGGTGAGATCGCCCCGGGGAGTGATGCTGACGTTGTGGTCTACGATCCAACCTACGAGGGCGAATTCACACACTCAGAGAGCGAAAGCCAAGCCGACTACAACGGCTACGAAGGCATGCCCCGCAAAGGCCGCCCCGATATCGTCCTCCTCCGTGGCCAGATCGTCGCCCGAGACGGGCGATACGCGGGCGACGGTGGCGGCGGACACTACATCCCTCGTCAGCCGACCCACTGACCTTTTCTAGTCGTTCGAAACCAACCGATCCGACTGCTCCACGAACTTGTCGCCTTCCCACTGTGTGTCCTTCTCGACCATGCCTGCGCGACGCGCCTTGGCTGCGGCCTTGGCTTCGGCTTGGCGGCGGACGAGGTCGGCGTGCGTGCTGAAGTAGGGCAGGCTGGCGCCCCGGAATTCGTCAATGGAGTCAAAGTCGTGTTGGGCCATGAAGGTGGCCAACTGATCGCACATTTCCTTCACCATGCCGTATCCATGAATCATGACGCCGGTGCAGACCTGTACGGTGTGGGCGCCAAGAAGGATGAATTGAGCCGCGTCTTCGCCGGTCTCGATTCCACCAATGGCGCTGATCGTCGCCTTGGGAAAGTCTGCCTGCTGCAGTCGGGCAAGTTCCATGACCATCCGGAGCGCAATCGGACGCACCGCCTTGCATGAATACCCGCCAGGTACGGTGTATCCCTCAACCGTGGGCATTGGGCGAAGCGTTTTGAGATCCACGCCCATCACACTCAAGATCGTATTGATGGCTGCCAATCCGTTGCAGCCTGCTTCCAAGGCGCGTCGGCCGGGGTCAACAATGTGGGTGACGTTGGGCGTCATCTTGGCCCACACTGGAACACTTGCTGACTCCATGGCCCAGCCGGTCACTTCAGCCACGATGTCGGGGTTCTCTCCCATCGCCATACCCATCTTGCGCTCGGGCAGTCCGTGGGGGCATGAGAAGTTCAACTCAAATGCATCGACACCCGCCTCTTGGCACCGCTCAACGATTTCGATCCACGCCTCCCGGTTGTACTCCTCCATGATCGATGCGATCAAGATCCCATCTGGGTGCGCTTCCTTGATGGCCTTGAACTCATCCAGCCATGTTGCAAACGGGCGATCGCTGATGAGTTCGATGTTCTGCCAACCGAACACTTCCTTGGAGCCAGTTGCCCGCATGCGTGCATACCGCGGCGCAACATTGGTGACCTTTTCAGCCTCCAGGCTGATGGTCTTGGCCACGACGCCGCCCCATCCCTCGGCGAAGGCCTTGTTGATGACATTGGCATTCGTGCCGGGAGGGCCCGAACCGATCACGAATGGATTCTTGAACTTCAGTCCATTGACGGTGACGGCGAGATTGGTCATGGGCCGGATGGTATCAGTGGGGTAGCCGCTTGGAGATTCGCACGGCGTTGATCGCGGCGGATCCGCGCCAGCGCAGGCGGCCAGATGACCGTGCCGGCTGAAGGCCGCATCAGGTTTCTAGGAGAATGGACATTGATCTGACAGAATCATGATGCAGTCGCGGATTCCTTGTGAACGCAGGCCCGTCTTCCAAAGAACCCGGTCCCGCCCAACTTCTCAAGGACCACCATCATGCATCGCAACACAGCAACCATCGTCGCCCTCGCAACGCTCACCGCCATGACGGCCGCCGCGGCTGCTGCCACAGTGGACCTTGCCTACAGCTCTTACGACGTCGATTTCGATGGTTGGCAGGCTCGAGACACGCTCAACGGCAACATCACCTACTACCAGCCGGACTGGAACGCCGCTGGTGGCATGCCGACCGGTCACATTGAGTTTCACGACATCACAGCCGGCGGATACGTATTTGAAGCCCCGACGCAATTCACCGGCGATTTCTCGGCGGCGATTGGCAACGGCGGCGTGTCCTTCGACTGGATGGCCGACATGATTCAGAACGGCAAGCGAGCGAGCATCATCTTCATCAGCAATGGCGTCCGCCTGTGGACCGGCAGCGATCCGGACCCGGTGGCCGGCATCTGGCACTCCTTCAACTTCAATTTCGATGCGACCGGTGGCTGGAATGTCGATTACGGCTTGGGTGGAGGCGCGCAAGCCGCGACCACAGCCGACATGTACAACGTGCTGTCATCGGTCACCCGCATGGACATCACCGGAGAGACGTGGACCGGCATCGTGGAAACGACGTGGTTGGACAATCCACGAATCTACATGAGCGTCCCAGCACCCGGGGCGCTCGCGCTGCTCGGCCTGGCATCATGTGTTGGCACTCGCCGTCGTCGACGCTGAGTTGTCGCCGCATTTCGTGTCATGGGTCAGGTGCCGCCTCGGTACCTGACCCTTTTTCTAGATCGCGGTGACAGAAACACGAGCCATCAGCGGATTCCTGATAACCGAAGGCCTACGTCTGAATCATCGGCTCCCCCAACACCACAAGGACAAGTGACATGACACGCAGCACAACCATCATCGCCGCCATCGCCACCCTGACCGCCATGTCGGCCACTGCTACCTCGGCGACTCTTGCCTACAGTTCCTTTGACACCGGTGACGAAGGTTGGGTCGCCCAGCAGGGTCCAGCAGGCGCACCGTATGCCGTCAACTGGAACCCAAGCGGCGGTGTGCCCACCGGGAGCATCAATTACTGGGATCAGACGAGCTACGACTCGGAGTGGTTCTCGGCGTCGGCAAGTTTCCTCGGCAGCGCCGACTTCTCGCAAGCCGTGAACAACGGCGGCGTCTCCTTCGACTGGGCCACGGATCTCGGTTCAGCCGCCCAAATGGTCCAAGTCGCTTTCACGGGCGGCTATCAAGGCGGTTCGATTCTCTGGGCGGAAACAGCTGCGTCTGTCGGCACCGGGTGGGCCAACTACGACTTCTCATTTGACTCCGCCACAGTGTGGATGCTGGAGGCCAACAGCACCACGACGATCGCCACCATGGCGGACATGACGGGTGTGTTGTCGGCGATCGACGGGCTGTTCATCACCGCCGACACTGTTGACGGCATGGATGGCTCGTGCTGGCTGGACAACCCCATGATCTATTCAGTTCCAGCCCCAGGTGCCTTTGCGCTGGTCGGCCTAGCTTCATTTGTTGGAGCACGGCGGCGACGGCGCTGAACACACCTTGCATCAATGCTTCTCGTGCAAGACCGGTCGTAGCGTTGCTTCGATCGGTCTTGTTTCATGGAAAACCTTGAGTGGGGGAACAGGCGATCGTCTGCCACTGAACGGCTGGGCACCATGGACTCGGTCCATGGTGAGGGCCCTTCCCATTTCCTGGAACGGAAAGGGGAAGGGCTCCAAGGAGTTCAACGGAGTGTGGGGATCAGCCGGGCTTCAGCGCTTCGACTGCTGCTGCAACGTCCCAGAGCGCCCATGAGATGCACGTGAGGATCGCAATGAGCGCGACCGCGAAGATGCATCGCATGAAGGGGCAGCTCTTGCCGCTGCTGCAATGTGACGAGTCTTGCGTGTCGTTCATTGTGGAAGTCTCCTCATGGCATCGTGCGCCGCTGAAGTTGTCGGCACGACCGGTCTGCTTCCTGCAATAACCATGCAAAAAGAAGACCTTACGGCGATGACCCGGAGCCATGCGCTATCGGACGTTGATGGTGATGCTTCCGACGTCGGTACGCAGCGAAGACCGCTCGCCGCCGCTGCCGATCGTGATGGTTCCGGACCGCTTCTGAAGCTCACGGGCCGAAATGCGTGCGTGCTCATCGGTGAGATTGATCGATCCCAGACCGGTGTCCACACTGATGACTCCATGGAATGCAGGTCCGACCGAGAGTGACACGCTTCCAGTGTCGGTTGTTCCCGAGATGGCTGCTGTGGATTGATCAGTCAATTCGATCGTCACGGAACCAGTGTCGGTCTTCGCATCGACGGGTCCCGAATGCGATGTGACGGCGATCCTTCCGGTATCGCCGCGGGCAAGGGCCGAACCGGTGCATTTGCTGATCGAGATGCGTCCGGTGTCGGTCTTCGCATCAACGGCGCCGCGGGCGTTCGTGACCGAGATGCTCCCTGTGTTGGTTCGCACGATGGCACCGGACAGGGTGGGCACCGTGATGTCAAACGCAACACGGTCGCCGCTCATGTGTGGCTTTGGGAAGGTCGTTCGGACGCTGAGCGTGCCGTCACCAAGTTTCGTGACATCAAGCGTAGTGTCGTGGACGCGCTGCTGCGCCTCCTGATCGGACTTGCCCCCGCACACAAATCTGGCAGTGACCGTCGTGCCCGAAGCCGCCTCGTCCCCCTGTACGGTGATGCTTCCAGTGTTGGTGACGGCATCGATGCTGAACGTCGTGCCCGTATCCCGCAACTCCTTGGTGGCCGTGGCGGTGAACTTGGGTCCGAATTGGCAACCGACAATCGTCGCTGCGATCAGCAGGCAAAGCACGGTGACGGGCGTTGTGGGGCGGGTGATCTGCAAGGCGGGCTCCCTTTGGCATCCAAGATTATCCGAAAGTCTCGACGGGGTGTTGCACGAATCAACGCCATGCGGCGAGGTGTCCTGCCTTTCCGACTGTCTTACAGACGTCAATCAGGATGGCACTGTCGACATCCGCGACCTGATGGAACTCATTTCCGCGTGGGCCGCCTGCCCATAGTAGGCCTGAGCCCGTACTCTGGCGGAACATGGACCCCGCCAAGGCAGCGACCGACGTTCTCGCCCAACTCGGCGAAACACGCCCGCCAATCGTCATCTTGACCGGCGCCGGCATCAGCGCCGGCAGCGGTCTGGCAACGTTCCGCGGCAACGGCGGCCTGTGGGAAGGGCACCGGGTCGAGGATGTGGCGACGCCCGGGGCCTTTCATCGCAACCCGGACCTCGTGCACTGCTTCTACAACGAGCGTCGCTCGCGGCTGCAGGCGGACGATGTCCAGCCCAACCCGGCGCACGAAGCACTCGCAATACTTGAAGCGCGATGGCCCGCGTCGGTCACCGCCATCACGCAGAATGTCGATGACCTGCACGAGCGCTCCGGAAGCAGCAGCGTGATCCACATGCACGGCGAACTGATGAAGATTCGCCACGTTGACACCGGCGAGGTGCGGCACTGGAAGGACGACTGCGACGCCACCACTCTCGATGGTCGCTGGCGTCCACACATCGTCTGGTTCGGAGAAGCCATCCTTGCGCCGGACGCCATCACCGACATACTCCGGGCGGCCGGTCTCTTCCTCTGCATCGGTACCGCTGGCCAGGTCTACCCCGCCGCCGGGTTCGTACACGAAACAGCGGGGCCGAGCGTCGAGTTCAATCTTGAACCCACCGCCATCACTGGCGCCTTCGGTCATGCCCTGCACGGCCCTGCGTCCGAGACGGTGCCTGACTTTGTCAATGGCCTGCTGAAGTCGGCCTTGGGTTGAGAGGCAGGTATCATGCTCGCCACTCCACCGACCGTTTGACCCATGTTTGATCGCTTCCACACCATCTGGGCCCTGCTTGAAGGGCAGCGGCTTCGTTACGTCGGGGCGTTGCTCGCGCTGATTGTGGCGGCGATGATGTTGTATGCGGTGCCGGTGGTGCCGCAGATTGTGCTTGATGGGGTGCTGGTTGATGAGCCGCAAGAGGGATCCTGGGCCGAGCGGCTTGGACTCTCGCTCATGGGCGGACGCGACTACGTGTCTGATCGGCTGTGGATTCCTGCGATCTTTGTGATCGGCCTCACGATGCTCGCGGCCCTGGCCACCTACTTCCGGGGGCGGTGGGTGGCGATTGCGGCGGAGGATGTGATTGCGCGGCTGCGAGACCGGCTGCACAACCATCTCAACCAATTGCCATGTACGTGGTACGACCAGGCCGAGACGGGAGATGTGCTGCAGCGGTGCACGTCGGATGTGGACACGCTTCGCAATTTCCTCGCCATGCAGGTCATTGAAATTGGCCGGGCGATTGCGATGTTGTTGATCCCGCTTCCGCTGATGTTCATGATGGACCTGTCGATGTCGGTGGCGTCGCTTGTGCTGATTCCGGTGATTGTGTTCTCGGCGTTCTTCTTCTTCGGTCGCGTCAAGTCGATCTTCCGCGAGAAGGATGAGGCCGAGGGGCGGATGACGGCCTGCGTCAATGAGAATCTGCACGGCATTCGGGTCGTCCGGGCCTTTGCGCGGCAGGACTTTGAGCGGGACAAGTTTCGCGCTCGTAATGACGAGCACCGCCGGCTCGACTACCGTCTGTATGCGGTACTCGCCTGGTTCTGGTCATCTTCGGACCTGATCTGTTTCACGCAGAAAGCCATCGTGCTCATTCTCGGCGCGTACTGGGTGGCGACGGATGTGCTTGAGATCGGCACCTACTACTTCTTCATCGCCGCCGTGTCGCTCTACGTCTGGCCCGTTCGGATGCTTGGCCGCTTGCTCTCGGAACTGGGCAAGGCGGTCGTGGCGGTCGATCGCATTCACGAGATTCTCGAGACACCCACGGAAACAGTGACCGGAACGGATGCCCCCTCGGAGGGTGGGGGGGAGATCGAGTTTCTGGGCGTCACGTTCTCGCATGAGGAGAGTTCGCCCGTCCTCAGCGACATTTCCTTCACAGCCCACGCCGGCCAAACGTTGGCGATCGTCGCGCCTTCCGGGGGCGGAAAGTCGACCGTCATCAATCTGCTGCTGCGGATGTATGACTGCGACGCGGGCGATATTCGCGTAGACGGCGTTGACATCAAGACGCTTGATCGCGGCCTGCACCGGGCCCGCATGGCCGTCGTAATGCAGGATCCGTTCCTGTACTCACGCTCCATTCGCGACAACATCGCGCTGGCGCGAAGAGACTCGACCGACGATGAGTTGCATGTGGCCTCGCGGGTGGCGTGCATTCACGACACCATCCTTGAATTCGATCAGGGCTACGAGACGCTCGTCGGAGAGCGGGGGGTGACCCTTTCCGGCGGGCAGCGGCAACGCGTCGCGATCGCGCGGGCGCTCTTGCAGCGGCCGGACATTCTGGTGCTTGATGATGCGCTGAGCGCCGTTGATACCCGCACCGAGCGGCTCATCTTGGAGGCGCTGCGAGATCGGCGTGGCTCGCAGACCACAATCGTGATTGCGCACCGGCTCTCGACCCTCATGCAGGCCGATCAGGTCATCGTGCTGGAACACGGCCGCATCGTGCAGCGGGGCACCCATGCCAACCTCGTCGAGGAAGACGGCATGTATCGCAGGCTCTGGGACATCCAGACGACCATCGAGTCGACCGATGAACAGGGGGCGGCGTGATGGGCGCACAATCCTTCCTGCAGGAAGAGGAATACGGCGGTGGGAAGTTTGACTGGCGTCTCTGGCGCCGGATCATCCGGCATGCCAGGCCGCACCGACGGTGGTTGCGGATCATGCTTCTCAGCGGCGTGCTGCTGGCGGTCATCGAGACACTCCTCCCGCTGAGCAACGCGTGGCTCATCGATGAGGCGGTGGCCGGGCGGGTTGGCGCCGCGTTCTGGTGGCTTGCAAGCATTTATCTGGTTCTGGCAAGTTCGTTCTCGGTGGTGGTGTGGTGGTTCATTCGCGCTGCTGGACGGTTGACGACGGGCGTGGGCTTTGACCTGCGAGAGCAGGGTTTCTCACGCTTGCAGGATCTCTCGTTCTCGTATTTCGATACGAGACCGACCGGGTGGCTGGTCTCGCGGCTGACCAGCGACTGCACGAAGATCAGCCACTTGCTCCCGTGGTTCCTGCTCGACCTGGCCTGGGGGAGTTGCTTCATCGTTGGCATCGTCGTGGCGATGATGGTCATTGATTGGCAACTGGCATTGTGGGTACTGGTCATTGTGCCGCCGCTGGCACTGGTGAGTTGGTACTTCCAGCGCAAACTACTTCGCAGCAGTCGGCTGGTGCGGCGGACGAACTCGATCTTGACCGGCGTCTACAACGAAGGCTTGATGGGCGTGCGTACGACGCGGGCACTGGCCCGCGAAGCCGAGAGCCTCAAGGAGTTCCAGGGATACTCCGGCGATCTTCGGCGGTATACGGTTCGCAACTCTCTGCAAAGCGCCGTATATCTACCCTGCATCATCACGCTGGGCGCCGTTGGCGTCGGCATGACACTCTGGAAAGGCGGTGTCGACATTCAGGGGGGCGCGGGGCTCTCGCTGGGTGACCTCATTGCGTTCATGCAGTACGCGGTGCTCTTCTCGATGCCCATTCAAGAAATCGCGGCGCGCATCACCGACCTGCAGGCAGCGCAGGCCGCAGCGGAGCGGATTCAGTCGCTCATCGAAACCGAGCCGGAGATTCAGGACAGCGACGCGGTGGTGGCCGCCTCGGCCTCAATTCCGACCGGCATTGCCACGCTTGAGTTCAAGCATGTTGACTTCTGGTATCTCCCTGAAGAGCCGGTGCTGCTCGACTTCAACCTCACCGTGAGCCCCGGGCAGACCGTTGCGCTCGTCGGAGCGACCGGCGGGGGCAAGAGCACCATTGCCTCGCTGGCCGCGCGTTTCTACGAGCCCAGACGTGGCGAGATTCTGCTTGACGGCGTGGAGTACCGCAAGCGGGGCCTGCACTGGTTCCAATCTCAACTTGGCGTTGTGTTGCAGACGCCGCATCTGTTTGCGGGAACGATTCGGGAGAACATCCGCTACGGACGACTGGACGCCACAGATACCGAAATCGAGCATGCCGCTGCCTTGGTCAACGCCGCTGGCTTTATTGCAGCCCAGGAAGATGGCTACGACAGCCAAGTTGGTGAGGGTGGCACTAAGCTCTCGGTCGGCCAGCGACAACTCATAGCGCTGGCCCGGGCAGTTCTCGCGGATCCGCAGATCTTCATCATGGATGAGGCGACCAGTTCGGTCGATACCGAGACCGAGCAGCTCATCCAGACGGCTATCGACACGGTCCTACGGGACCGCATTGCCATCGTCATCGCGCATCGCCTGTCGACCATTCGCTCGGCCGACGTGATTCTGGTCATCGATGCTGGTCGCATTGTGGAACAAGGGACGCACACCGAACTGCTTGCAGCAAAGCAACGATACTGGCGGTTGTACACAAGGCAGGAGGCTGAGGAGGCCGAGTCGAGATTGGGCATGTAGCATGCGCTCATCGAGCAGCACGCCGCCAATTAATTCACATTTGCGTCAGCGATCTCCATTCGCGATCAACTAATCCGTTGGTGCCGGCGTGGGCGGTCTTGCCGATATTGCGCCAACGCTTGACTGGGTCAGACTGGCGCAGCGATTCCCGGTGCGGATCATTCTTGAGGCGCTGCCCGATTGCAGCCTTCGCAGTGGGTCGTTGGCTTGATCTGGATCAGAGGATACGATTTTCCCTGAATCGCCCTTGGCGTCTTCTGCGGGTTTCGCTTTAGATCGCCGCGGCGTTTCATTTTTTATCGGGTCGATCCGTTTCTGTCTGACGGTGATCTCCACGAACAAGCCCCCTGATAGCATGGCCCACATGCTGAGCACCGTGTTCAAAGCGTATGACGTGCGGGCGACCTGCCCGGATCCACTGAGTGAGTCTGTTGCGTTTCGCATCGGCTTTGGAACGGCACGCTTCCTGCTGTCACAGGATGGGCTGGCGGCATTGCCGCAGCATTCGCGTCGAACGATTGTGGTGGGCCGCGACATGCGTTTGACGAGCCCGTCCATGGTGACGGCCTTGCAGAACGGCATGCGGGCGGCTGGGGCTGATGTGCTCGATGTTGGTTTGGTAGATACCCCCTTTGTGCCATTTGCAGTGAACCATGCGTCGTGCATCGGCGGAGTACAGACGACGGCGAGCCACAATCCGGCGAATTACAACGGCTTCAAGATCAGCAAGTTGCTCGGCAAGCCTGTGGGCGAGCAGACTGGACTGACCGAGATTCGTGAGATCTCCGAGTCGGCCTCCGACAGTGGCGAGCCGACCGGCAGCAGATCCGAGGTCGATCTTTGGGAAGCCTACCGGGCCCATGTGCACCCGATGCTCTGCGATGGGCTGCGAAACGGCACCGAGACCATTCGCGTCGCAATCGACGCGTCCAATGGCATGGCCGGAACCATGGTGCCCAAGGTCTTCGATGACATCCCAGGTTTCGAAATCATCAAGATCAACTTTGAGAACAGTACCGGCACGTTTGTACACGAGCCCAATCCGCTCGTTGAGGCCAACCTGTCGCAGGTTCGTGAAGCGACGGTCGCCGAGAAGTGCCACGTGGGGATCTGTTTCGACGGCGACGCAGATCGCTGCATGGTGGTCGATGAGCAGGGCGGCATCGTCGGATGCGACCTCATGACGGGTTGGCTCGGGCAACGCTTTCTGCGGGCAGCCGGCGGCGGCAGTGTCGTCTTCGATCTGCGGAGCAGCCACAGCACGGCTGAACTGATTCGCGAGGCTGGGGGTGAGCCGATCATGGGCCGCGTTGGGCATGTATTCATGAAGCAGGCGATGGCAACGCACAACGCTGTGTTCGGAGGCGAATTGTCGGGCCACTTCTACTTCCGCGAGAACTTCAACGCTGACTCCGGCGCGATGGCCTTTGCGGCCGTGTGTTCGGCGATTCTGGAAGACGGTCGCCCGCTCAGTACCATCATCGGCGACGCACGCCGGTACTTCCAGTCAGGCGAAATCAACTTTGAAGTGGACGACAAGTCGGCGGCGATGGAACGATTGGCCGGCGCGTTTTCCGATGCTGAGGTGTCACGGCTTGATGGGGTGACCGTTGACTTGGGCAGTTGGTGGTGCAATGTGCGGGCCAGCAATACCGAGCCCTTGCTGCGACTGAATCTGGAAGCTGGCACCGAGCAGGAAGTCGCCGATCGGCTCGCCGAGGTGGCGCCGCTGCTGGGGAATCGAGTGGCGCACTGACAGGGCGAGGCGCAGCCTCGCTATTCTCCGGGAATCGTGGTGATCACGCCGCTCCACGGGCTCGACGCGGTCGCGTATAACTTTTTGCCGATGCGGCCGGCGCGGGCGCCGTAGTAGCCCGCCTCGCACGCCAGTCTCATGCCCCGGGCCATGGCGACTGGATCGGCGGCGTGCGCGATGCCGGTGTTGAGCAGGACACCGTCGGCGCCGAGTTCCATGGCGATGGTGATGTCGCTTGGCGTGCCGACTCCGGCATCGACAACCAATGGATAGTTCGGGTCGCCGCCGTGTGCCGGGTCCTTGAGCAGGTTGCGGATGGTGCGAATCGCGGCCGGATTGGCAATGCCGCGTCCGGAACCGATTGGGCTGCCGGCCGGCATGACGCTTGCGGCGCCAGCGTCACGCAGGCGGACGGCCATGATCGGATCGTCGCTGGAATAACACAACACGCAGAAACCATCAGCAACCAGTTCACGGCACGCTTCGAGTGTGCCGACGGGGTCAGGCAGCAAGGTTGCGCGGTCTCCGAGCACTTCCAATTTGACCCAGCTGGCGCCCGGGTTGCCGAGCTGCTCAAGCAAGTCCCGGCCCAGGCGCGCCACCCGCACTGCGTCGGTTGCATCAAAGCAGCCGGCCGTGTTGGGCAGAATCGTGTATCGATCGAGGTCAAGATGGTCGAGCAGCGAGCGTCCCTGGTCGTCCACCAGCCGCTCTCGCCGTACGGCAACCGTGACGGCGGCGCATCCACTGGCCTCGAGGGCCTCTTGCATGACCTCATAGGACTCATACTTGCCGGTCCCCACAATCAACCTGCTGTCAAGCGTGAAGGGGCCGATGGCAATGGGGGTGATGTTGGGCGTGGTGGCTGTCATGCTCATGTCGTATTGTTCAACCACCACCGACGAGGGTGACAATCTCAATGGAATCACCGGGCTGAAGTTGCACATCGCCGTGCTGCCGCCACGGGACGAGGGTGCCGTTCCGTTCCACCGCGCAGGCTGTGCCGGACTTGCCGATCACTTCGAGCAGATCAGCCACGCTGACGCGGTCAGGAAGGTCCATCGAAGTGTCGTTGACGGCAATCTTCACAGCGGGTGATGGTAGCGTCAGTGGAGCCACATCATCAGCACGGTGATGAGGATGAAGACCGGAACCAGCACCGGGAGGCTGTATCGGAAGACGTAGCCGATGAAGGAGGGCATCCGGACGCCGGTTTGCTCGGCGATGGCTTTCACCATGAAGTTTGGACCGTTTCCGATGTAGGTCATAGAACCCATGAAGACGGCGCCAAGCGATATGGCAATCAGGCGGGACTCCATGATCCATCCTCCGCCGAGCAGTTCCAAGCTGCCCTCAGCGCCCGGCTGCGTCCCTGCCTCAGCGAGTTTGAAGAACACCAGATAGGTAGGCGCATTATCGAGCACGCTGGAGAGGCCGCCCGTGATCCAGAAGTACATCCACGTTTCGGTCAGTGCCGCGGCGATGCCGTCGCCCTGCGCCTTGAGCACTTCCAGCGGCACCTGCATGGCGATAAAGATGCCGATAAAGAGGGCGGCTACCTCGATGATGGCGCCATAGTTGAACCTATTTGACTCCCGTACGCTCCGCTGCGTTGTGAGCAGCGACAGCGCCACAAACCCGAGCATGCCAAGTTCACGGAGGAAGTCGAAGGCAATCAATTCGGTGCCCGGAATCGGACGGCCCGGACTGATGAATGCCACACTGGCCACGACGCCGGCGAGCCACAGAATGTTGATGCTGCCTTGGAGCCCGAGCGGCTGCACATTGGCCTCATCAAACACCTTGACCGCCGGCGGTTCCTTGGCGTACATCACCGTGTCCCACACGAAGTAGATGGCCAGCAGAATGATGCAGGCGACCAACCATTCAATCCACAGCCCGAAGGTCCATGCAAACGGAACGCCTTCCAGATAGCCGAGAAACAGCGGTGGATCACCGATCGGCAGCAGCGTGCCCCCGATGTTGCTGACCAGAAAGATGAACATCACGACCGTGTGCACCTTGTGCGTCCGCTCACGGTTGGTATTGAGCAGCGGTCGGATCAGCAGCATGCTTGCGCCCGTGGTGCCGATGAAACTCGCGATGCCGGCACCGAAGGCCAGCCAGCCGGTGTTGACGATGGGGTGGGCTCGCATGTCGCCGCTGATGTGAATACCGCCACTGATCACATACAAGGCAAAGAGCAGGATGATGAAGGGCACGTACTCCTGAAGTACCGCATGGTCGAGGGTCGCGCCGACGGCGTGCCAGCCATTGACGATCCACAGGTACGCCAGCGTGGCAAGGCTGCATATGACAGACACGAGAAACCGGCTCAGATTGCTGTGCCACCATCCGGCTGTCCGTGGAATGAGCGGCAGCAGGGCGATCGCGCCGAGGATGAGCGCAAAGGGCACGGTGCCGATCATCCATCCAGTTGGCGCGTGCGTGTGATGGACCTGCTCGGTCTCGGACAGCATCGCTGCGGCGAGCGCCACCGCCATGAGCACGCTGCCTCCGATGCAGATGGCCACGGTCCACCGGCGTGATCCGGTGGGGGCATGATGCTCGTGATGGGTCAGGTCGGTCGGCATGACGGGGGCGGGCAGGATAGTCAACGACCATCAGGTCTGGGCCGCAATCCGATCCAGCAGCCACGCTGCAAAGTCGGGCTTACTCAAGCCCGGTGGGGCCTCCCGGGCCACGCCATCGGCGGTGATCAGTGTGCCGCTGATGCAGTCGGCGTCCATGGTTTCGAGCGGGTTTGCCACGATGGCGTCCAGGCCCTTGCGGAGCAACTTGGCGCTGGCCCGTTCGGTCAGGTCGCTGCTTGATTCAAGCGCAAAGCCGACGACGCATTGGTCCGCCCGCTTGCTGCTGGCGACCGCCGCCACCAGATCGGGCGCCGGCTCGAGGCTGAGGTGCAGGGGGCCGTCGGTTCGGGATCGCTTGGTACTGAGATCAACTGCTTGAGGAATGAAATCGGATACCGCCGCAGCCATGATGAGCAGGTCTGCCGAGGGAAACCTGAGCCCGAGCAACTGTTGAAGATCGGCGGTCGTTTCAAACCGCTCACAGCACCCAGTCAGCGTTTCTGGGGGTTCCATGGCGCCCCGTCCAAGCAGCAGGGTCACGTCGTGGCCGCGCGAGCGGGCTTCCAGTGCAACCGCAATGCCCATTCGGCCGGATGATCGATTAGAGAGCATTCGGACCGCGTCCAATGGCTCTCGCGTCGGGCCTGCAGTAATCAGGATTCTCACGCTCCCAAGGCTACCCGCATGCCCATGCCCACGCCCGCATGGACGGTCGGTACGATGGTGCTTGCAGGCCGCTCGATCGGTTCAGGGGCGTTTCCACCAGCACGGAGTTGCATCAGCACAGACCCATGGCCAAGCGAAGCAGAGTACGCCGCAAACTCGGCCAGATGCTCCTCGAGGCCGAGGTAGTGACCGACGAGCAACTTGAGACTGCCCTGAAACTCTCCAAGGGCAGCGGAAAGCGTCTGGGCGAGTGTCTGATCGAGTCAGGAGCCTGTGGCGACCTCGAGGTTTCGCGGGCACTGGCTGAGCAATTCGGCATGGCCTTCAACCCGATGGCTTCCGGGGATGACATCAGCGGCATCGATCTTGGCGCGGTGCCAAAGGACGTGGTTCGCAAGCACCTGGTGGCGCCCTGCGGCGTGAGCAACGGCCGCATGAAATTGCTGGTCCATGACCCGATGGACTTGGAATTGCTGGACCTGCTGCGGTTTCGGCTGAAGGCCGAAATCGACGCGGTGCTTGCGCCACGCAGCGCGCTCAAGGCCTACATTGACGAGCAGCTCGGCAGCGGCTCGGCTGTGGCGACCGAGTCGCTGGTCACTGAGTCGATCGATGTCTCAGTGGATACGTCCGTCGATCGTTCGGTCGATGCGTCGGTGGACATCGGCGGGGTGGGCGAAGAGGCGCCGGTTGTCAAACTGGTCAACAAACTCATTCAGGAAGCCGTGCGAGGCCGAGCTTCGGATATCCATGTCGAACCCATGGAAGACCGGGTCGTGCTTCGGTATCGCATCGATGGCGTCTGTCATGTCCGTGACAATCTGCCAAAGCGCATGCAATCGGCACTTATCGCCCGGCTCAAGTTGATGGCGGGCGTGAACATCGCCGAGCGGCGCATTCCGCAGGACGGTCGTATCAAATTGGACGTGGACGGCGATCAAGTCGACTTTCGTGTCAGCGCCTGCCCGGCCTATCACGGCGAATCGATCGTGCTGCGTATTCTGCGGCCCGACTCGGTGCGGATCGGCCTTCCGAATCTGGGTTTTGAGCCGGACCACCTCGAGCACTTCAATCGCATCATTCGCCGGCCCAATGGCATCTTTCTCGTGACCGGCCCGACAGGTTCGGGCAAGACAACGACGTTGTATTCGGCGCTCGATGTGCTGAACCGCCCCGACAAGAAGATCATCACCGCCGAAGATCCTGTGGAGTACAGCTTTGCTGGCATCAACCAATGCCAGGTGAATGACGGAATCGGATTGACGTTCCCGGCGATTCTGCGATCGATGCTGCGACAGGCCCCGAACATCGTGCTCATCGGTGAAATTCGTGACCGCGAAGTGGCAGACATCGCCATTCAGGCGGCGCTGACCGGGCACCTCGTATTCTCAACCCTGCATACCAACGACGCCCCCTCGGCCATCACACGATTGGTGGACATGGGTGTCAAGCCCTATCTCGCCGCCAGTTCCATCCAGGCCATCATGGCCCAGCGGCTCATTCGGGTGCTCTGCACCGAGTGCGCCGAAGTCGACCCCTCGCCCGATGAGCGGCTGCTGCAACTGGTTGACATCACGCCGGAAGAAGCCGAGGGCCGGGTGCTCAAGGAGACCGGCTGCGGCAAGTGCGGCGGCGTGGGCTTCAAGGGCCGAAAGGCTATCTTTGAGATGCTTCAGATGACCACCGAACTACGCGAGATGGCATTTGCCCACGCCACCGTGGCAGAAATGCGGAAGGTGGCGTTGCGGAGCGGCATGCGATCGCTGTTGCAGGACGGCAAAGTGAAGATTCTCAGCGGCGTGACGACCATGGCAGAGATTGCCCGATTTGCGCAGGCCGACGTGCTGGTGTCGGCCAATATGGATTCCGAGTAGGAGGCTCGTATCATCTCTCCCAAAGGAGGGTGTGAGGACAACCATGTCAAGTATTCAGATCGACCGACTTCTCGATACGGTGATCCGCCAGGACGCCTCGGACCTTCACATCTCGGTGGGCCGGAAGCCCACGCTGCGGCTTAGCGGCAAGCTGCGAAGCCTAGACACGAAGGTGCTCGAGAGCGAGGACACCGTGGCGCTCATGAAGTCGATCACACCAGAGCGGTGCCAGCAGGAACTTCAGGAGCACGGCAGTACGGACTTTGGTTTCGCTTACGGCGATCGCGCCCGATTTCGAGTGGCGGTCTTCCGGCAACGCGGCTCGATCAGCATTGCACTGCGCCTGATCCCAAATCAACTCTTGACCTTCGATCAGATCGGTTTGCCGCCCATTGTTCGTGAACTGATTCGACGCCCCCGAGGTCTCTTTGTCGTCACCGGCCCGACCGGCTCGGGCAAGACAACCAGCCTTGCGACGATGATTGATCACATCAACACCAACTTCGACCGACACATCGTCACGGTCGAAGATCCCATCGAGTACTACCACTACCACAAGATGTCGGTGGTCAATCAGCGGGAGGTCGGCGTCGATGTGCCGAGTTTCGCCGAAGCGCTGCGGCGTGCCTTGCGGGCGGATCCCGATGTGATCTTGGTGGGTGAAATGCGTGACCTCGAAACCATCGAAGCGGCGATTCAAGCGGCCGAGACGGGGCACCTTGTGTTTGCGACGCTCCACACCACTGGCGCGTCAGGCACGATCAACCGAATCATCGATGCGTTCCCGACCAATCAGCAGGAGCAGATTCGGGTGCAGCTCTCGGTGACGTTGCTGGCGGTGATCTCGCAAGTGCTGTTGCCCCGCGAGGACAAGGGTGGCCGGGTGGCCTCGTATGAGTTCCTGGTGGTCACGCCGGCCATATCCAACTTGATCCGCGAAAACAAGACCTTCCGAATCGATTCGGCCATCCAGACGGGCAGGAAATTCGGCATGCAGTTGCTCGATGACCACCTCTGGAGCCTCTATGAGAAGGGTTGGATCTCCGCCGAGGAGATGGTTGACAAGGCCCGAGGACCGTCAGAATTGACCAACCGCGTCCATAAAGTGGGTAAGTCGGTCGGTCGCTCTGAGCTGGACCAAGAAGACTCCACGAACACCTGAGGTCGTATCGTTGCAATTGGTCGGTGGCGTGGGCAAAAAAGATCCGTGAGGGGGCTTGATGGACCGGGACTCGGGCGGCATACTCAAGGGGTCCTAGCCTCCGCTGGTGCCACCGTTTGATGCGGCAGTTCCTCGGCGGCCGCGACACGTGGTGTGGGATCCCGCTGGTAGACATAGGGAAGGCCCATGACCGACGACAAGAAACAGACAACAGCCAGCGACGATTCAGGTGGTGGCCGGACGAGCCGCACGTCACGCCGCAGTTCCGGCAGCAGCCGCACCCGCAGCCGCCGCGGCGAGGGCGGGGCCGCAGTGCAACTCAAGGGCCGCCGATTCGGGCGGATCTTGACCAAACTGGGCAAGCTGACGCGAGAGGAAGTACACGAGGCGCTCGCGATCCAACGCAAGCGTGTTGAGAAGGGCGAGCGAGACAAGATCGGCGAAGTCCTGATCGAACTAGGCAAGATCACCGAGCAGGATGTGCTGCAGGTGCTGGCTGGACAGATCGGCCTGGAGTTCATGGAACTGGACCCGGACGCCATCGATGAATCGTTGACCGAGCATCTCCCGGCCGAGACCGCGCGAACGTACCAGATCGCGCCGGTCGCTTTCGACGCGGCCCGCAACTTGATCACCATCGCCATGAAGTCGGCGGACAATTACCGCGCCGTCGATGACCTGCGGCTGCTCATGGGCTTCAAAGTGCAGGCTGTGGTGGCGCCGCCGGCGGCCGTCGATGCCACCATCGAGCGGCTGTACGCGGCGGCCAAGTCGGGCTCGACCATGCTTGATGTCATGGCGGCGCTGGAAGACTCGGACACGCTGGCCGCCCTTGAGGGTCGTGGAGAGTCCATCGATCTCGATCAACTCGCCGCGGCTTCCGAAGACAACAAGGTCGTCAAATTGCTTAACCTCGTGCTGCTGCAGGCGATCAAGGACAAGGCCAGTGATATTCACTTCGAGCCATTCGAGGACGAGTTCAAGATGCGGTACCGCATCGACGGCGTGCTCTATGAGATGGTTCCGCCGCCGCCGCATCTGGCCCTGCCCATCGTGTCCCGGATCAAAGTCATGGCAAATCTGGACATCGCCGAGCGTCGGCTTCCTCAGGATGGCCGTATCGAGTTGACAGTCGCGGCCAATCCCATTGACCTTCGAATCTCGGTGCTCCCGACCATGTACGGCGAGTCGGTCGTGATGCGTGTACTTGACCGCAGCAATGTCGAGTTGGAGATCGATCGAATCGGCCTGCGTGATGACGAACTGACGCAGATGAACGAACTCATCCGCAAGCCCAACGGCGTCCTTCTGATTACCGGCCCAACCGGCTCGGGCAAGACCACGACGCTCTACGCGGCCCTCAGTTCGCTCAACGAACCCACCACGAAGATTCTGACTGCCGAGGATCCGGTGGAGTACGACATCGACGGACTCGTGCAATGTCAGGTGAACACCGATCAGGACCTCACCTTTGCGAGGCTCCTGCGTTCGTTCCTGCGTCAAGACCCCGACACGATTCTGGTGGGCGAGATCCGTGACCTTGAAACGGCGCAAATCGCCATTCAGGCGGCGCTCACCGGTCACCTGGTGTTCTCGACCCTCCATACCAATGATGCGCCCTCGACGGTCTTGCGAATGATCGATCTCGGCGTGCAGTCCTTCCTGATTACGGCGACCATCGAAGCCATCGTGGCACAGCGGCTCGTCCGCCGGATCTGCGTGAAGTGCAAGCAGGAGTACACGCCAAGCGAAACCGAACTGATGGAAGTGGAACTGCGGCCCGAGGACGTGGTCGGCCGCACCTTCTTCAGAGGAACCGGTTGCGAGGCCTGCAACGGAAGTGGATACAAGGGCCGGCTCGCCATCTTTGAAACGTTGGTGATGGACGACGGGCTTCGAGAAATGATCATGGCACAAGCCTCGACGGCCCTGCTGCGGACCGAAGCACGCCGCCGTGGCATGCGCACCCTGCGTGAGTCGGGAATGCTGTCGATCTATGACGGCCGCACCACCATCGATGAGGTGTTGCGTGAAACCATCAATGAGGAGTAGTCCGGCGCCCCGCCGGTGAGTACAGCATGGCCACCTATCAATACGAAGCACTCGACTCGGCAGGCAAGCCCACCAGCGGTACCGTCGAAGCCGACAGCAGCGAAGAGGCGATCCAGCAGATTCGCGGCCAGGGTTTCTTTCCCACCTCGGTCCGGCAGGGCGATGAGGGTGGCGGGAAGAAGGGGCTGCTGGGTAAGCGCGGCACCGCCGGAGGCGGAAAGAAGAAGAAAAAGAAGAAGCCCGCCAAGGAGCCCAAGGCCAAGAAGGACAAGGACGAAAAGAAGGGCATCCAGATCAAATTGCCTTCTATCGGTCGAGTCAACACCAAGATCCTGACGCAGTTCACACGCCAACTCTCGACGCTGCAGGACGCAGGCCTTCCGTTGCTTCGCTCGCTGCAGATCCTCGAGCAGCAGCAGAAGCCCGGGCAACTCAAGAACATGCTTGGCCAGATTGTCACCGACGTGGAAGCGGGCTCGACGCTCTCTGACTCGTTCGCCAAACACCCACGCGGATTTGACCGCCTGTACTGCAAGATGGTGGCAGCCGGCGAGGTCGGTGGTGTGCTTGACGTCATTCTGCAGCGGCTTGCGAACTTCATGGAGAAGGCGCAGCGGCTGCGATCCCGGATCAAGGGCGCGATGATCTATCCGACGGTCGTGGTCATTATCGCTGTCGGCATCGTGACCGGCATCATGTACTTCGTGATTCCCAAGTTCGAGGCGATCTTTGAAGACTTTGATATCACGCTTCCGGGCCTCACGCAGTTTCTGATCGAGGCCAGTGCCTGGGTGGCAGGAACCAGAGACGGCCAGATGATTCCGGGCTGGGCGGTGATCGTTTCGGCGCCCTTCTTCATCTTCGTATTCATGAAGATCTTCCGAAAGACACAATTCGGCCGCGCGACCATCGACTGGACCATCCTGAAGATTCCAGTGATCGGCGTGCTGGTCGAGAAGACGACGGTCGCCCGCTTCACGCGAACGCTTGGCACACTTGTTTCGGCTGGTGTCCCCATTCTGGAGGCGGTCAACATTACGCGGGACACCTGCGGCAACTGGGTGTTCGAGCGTGCCTTGCAGCGGGTGCATGACTCGATTCGTGAGGGCGAGTCATTCGCCGTGCCGCTGCGGGAATCCAAGGTCTGCGACGGCATCGTCGTCAACATGATCGACGTCGGCGAGGAAACCGGCGACCTGGACGTCATGCTCATGAAGGTGGCGGACAACTACGACGAAGAAGTCGACGTGGCGGTCCAGTCGCTGCTGAGTTTGATCGAGCCGATGCTCGTCGTCGTACTGGGCACCGTGGTCGGCGGCATTGTGCTGGCCTTGTTCATGCCGCTCGTGAAGATGATTCAGTCGGTTTCGGAGTCGCAGTAATGCAGCGGGTACGCGGATTCACCATGGTTGAGATTCTGGTCGTCATGGCGATCATCGTGGTGTTGATCGGTCTGCTCGTCGTGGCAGCCGGAGGGGCCCGCCAAGCGGCCATGGCGTCGACGACCAGTGCGCGGCTCACGGCCCTGTCGCAGGCTGCGACCCGCTTCGAGTCCGACGCGGGCTATCTGCCACCGTTGCTGGACAACGACCGGGCGGGCATCAGCGGGCTGGAGCCCACCCGAAAGGTCCGCGCCAGTGGCTACCCCGACTATCTCGCCACCGCGCAGCGGCGGTACTCCTACACATCGGCTGCCGACTACTTGCTTGGGTACGGCACCGAGGCCGAAGATGGTGTTGATGGACTCGGCTCGCGTCGCCCTGGCGCGGATGGTTTCTGGGACGCCTCTTGGAATGACGGAATGAACGCACTTCAGGGTGTGCAGGACGGCCGATTTGAGTTGCGGGAGCGAAAGCCGGTGCGTCACGGACAGCAAGGCACGGTACTCGGCCCATACTTGGAACTCGATGACCCGAGCATGCTTGGGGCGCTTGGATGGGATCTCGTTGATGACAATGACCCAACCGGCGTTGGCCAGTGGGACGGCAGCATCGATCCGGCCACCAACCAACCGGTGGTGTACTTCCCTGGCGACCCGGGCTACTCGCCAGAAGCGCCCAAGGTCATCGTGGACGCCTGGGGAACCCCCATTCGCTACTACCGGATCAATCATCCGCCCGGGCAGCCGGCGGTCGAGTATCCGGCGGACTACGAGCCCGTCGGCGGTGATGGCTGGCGCTATTCGCCCTCGCTTAGCGAGTACTTCGCGCTTCGGCCCTACGAGATCGGGGACGGCGAGTCGGTCATTTCATGGTTCGATGACGGGACGACCAAATGGGGCGACTTCAGCGCCACCGCGAGCGCGTCGACAAGCGGAGATCCGACCAGCACCCGCACATTGATGGACGGCCGCTTTGCCTTTGTCTCGGCGGGGCCGAACCGCCGCATCTATGACTGGGCGAGAGTTGACTTCCCAGGCGAGGCCATCGCCGGCCTCTCCGATGCGCGGGGCGACCACGCCGCCTC